>Ga0307515_10004920_pt1 | contig 27295 bp, 27 predicted proteins | sample 17_EM_MG_FD_194513 | JGI IMG/M metagenome (GOLD analysis project Ga0307515, IMG submission 194513) | Populus trichocarpa ectomycorrhiza microbial communities from riparian zone in the Pacific Northwest, United States - 17_EM | ecosystem: Host-associated > Plants > Roots > Unclassified | place... | reverse complement strand
TGAAAAGACATGTCGTATATTTTATGTAATGATATTACGGCAATATTTGCTTTTTACTCAATTATATAAAAAAAACTATTTGGTTATTGAAATATCTTTTGTTTTTTACATTAGACCCTGTCCATAAATTCTTTTTAAATTTAAATTTTATAAAAACTCAAATAACCTATTTTTCATTTATAAAAACATGTTTTTTTATTTATTTTTCATACAAAAATCTATCTTATAACAGTTTTAACCGAACACATATTTTTTTAATTTTACTTTTCTAAAATCACAGCTAAAAATGTTTTCTTAGATTTTTTTAATTACCACAATATCAAACACATTTAGTATAATATTATTGGATTTTGATATTGTGGCCGAGAAGATCATTCTCTTATAGCATGTTTGAGAGTACGATAGAGATTGTTTTTCGAAGTGTTTTTTGTTTGAAAATGTATTAAAATAATATTTTTTTCAAATTTTTTTTATATTCTTAACATCAGCACACTCAAAACAATAAAAAAATATTAAAAATATTAATTTAAAGTTTTTCTCTTAAAAAAAATTTAAAATCATGAACCATAACACCAAACAACTCCTTAACATTAGCTGAGAGTTTCTAATACAAATCAAAATTTAAAATTGAACTTCAAAACCCAGCAAGAACATCCTCTCCCTTGAAAACGTCTTTATACATATAAGACAAAAAAAGAAAAGGGAAACAATAACACGGTAGAAAAATAATTCACATCCTTACCAAACGAACTTCTCTCTATATCCAACGAGTATTATTGGTACGACAGACACTCAATTTTATAATCGTGCTGACCGAAATGGGCATACGATAAGGTCACTTTAATAAGTGGAGTAGAAGGCATGACAATATTTGGTGGGCTTTTGGAGGAGGGTAATTCTGGTAATATCATAGTAAAATATTCGACAATTTATTTATTTATTTGTTTATTTTTGGAAAACTAGAAACACCGAAAAGGCTTAAAACTTGAAAAGCACGACATGCCCATCTTTCCCTTTCAAACTTTATTTTTTTAAAGAGCCGTTAAGTTTTAGAATCTCTCTTAACGGAGGAATTCAGACGGTTGACCTTGCCCTGATTGTGCATTGAGAGTTACCAAAATGACCCCAATCCACACCGTGGTCCAGTTCCATCAGGATACAGTACCTTATGGTCATGGACAACTATACCCTTATTTCATCAAGACAAGAATGGAAGCTGATGAACCAAAATTGAAGGGAGAAGAAACACAGGAAAGGGGAAGCATGGTTTCAAAGAGGTGTTTGATAATGACATAAAAATTATATTTTAAAATATTTTTTATTTGAAAATATATTATAATTATAATTTAAAAAAAATAATTATTTTTAATATCAGCACATCAAAATGATCTAAAAATATATAAAAAATAATCTAAAGCAAAAACAAAATCATAATTTTTAAAAACTCTAGTTGAAATGCTCTCAAACACTTCTTAAATAACGGTTTTAGTCGTACATATGGTTGCAGGCTTAGTGAAAATTATCAATCATAATTTTAGTTATTCTTTGGGAAATTATATTTAATATCCTATAGTTTGGTGTGAAATATATTTTACTTTCATAATATTACACTTTGTAACACTTTACATCATCTTAAAATAAAATCAACAAAGGTTATTTAAATATTTACAAGATTACCACTGTAGTTTAAATCATCTTCTCTGAGATTGTTAGAACACCAAAACACTTAGAACCATTTTATTCTCTCTTCAACAACAACACTTCCAACAATGTCTCATTCTAGAGCATGCAAGAGAAATTTACGTTGTGATTACCCTTCTTGTTTTTGTGTATAGTTTGTTGATATTCGTTGAAAAGTTAACTGAATGGATGATTTGAATGAATTATTATCTCTCTGTGTATACTCTTCTTGCTTACGTTCTATGTTACAAGACAAATAACACCTCCCACCCAGTCCTTAGCACCCCCTAATTGTACCCATAGACGGTTGAAACAAAGCCAGAGAGGAGAGCCTGTGCATGTTAGCATGCATATTGACACTATTACCTTGCTTATCAAAATATAAAACAAGGGGGATTTTATGGATTTTTCAAAACAAGATTGATTTATAATATAAGGAGTAACACAAATATATAGCAAAGAATCAACGATAGTTGGTTTAAGTGGTTTGACACTTGTTTACCTTAAACAAGATCTTGAATTTGAGACTTGTAAATAGAGTACACCATCACTAGAAGAGTTTTACTTATTAGTGGGTCAACCCAAGTTGACAAGATTAATCAGAGTCTAGTGGGTTTTCAGATACCGAGATTTATATATATATAGCAAAGAAGTTGTTGTTAAATCCATCTTACTATTTTAGAATGCTCTATCTTGTAAAGTAAAGATATTTGCAAATCTATATTAAGATTAACTATTTCACACCAATCACTTCCATTTCCAAGCAAAGGGTATCACTTACCGCTTACTAATTTTATAATCAACTCACAATAAAACACTAACCCTACACCAAAAAATAATAAAAAAGAAAAATAAAACATAAATTTATATTGTTTTTAAGGTGTTTTTATCTTGAAATGTATTAAATAATATATATATTTATTTTTTAAAATTAATTTTTAACAGCAGTATATTAAAAAATTCAAAAACATAAAAAAAAATAATTTAAAAAGAAAAAAAGTTTAAGAATTCACCAAAGTGCGGTTAAACGCAATGCTATACAAGACATAAGGAAAAGAAGAACAGTTTGCTGGGCAGTACAGTAATTGAACTTCCACTACCCTCAAGTCCATTTTGGTAAATTCAAAATACTAACTCGTCTTTCAAAACTTTTTGTAGTTCATTTTTTTTCAAATTACAAACAAAAAGTTAATGTCTGAGAACATAACAAAAGACACGCACTCATAGACTAGTACTAGCTTTCTCCCTCTCCCTTCCTGTACTCCAGACTACAGAGAGAGAGAGAGAGAGAGATAAAGCAAGCAAAGCCAAAAGAAAAGAAAAGAAAAGAAAAGATTGGCATTTGAGAAATGAGTAAAGCAAAAACCATCTTGTCATTGTTAGGGTTTTCTTAGAACTGCAAAAGAAAATAAAAAATTATAAAATAAAGAAACCCAGAAAAGCTAATCTCTTTAAAGAAAAAAATTCAAATATATATGAAAAAAAGAGTTGGTACCCAAATGCAGGCACCCAATTTGAAATATAGGATCCGATTCACCCATTTAAGATCTCACTGATTGGTCTTTCAGGTATGATTTAATCCACATTTCTCATCATCTTTTGTTTCTTCTTTTTTTCTGGGTTTAAAAAGTTGGATTCTTTACATGCAAAGTTAGTGCATTTTTGTGTTTGTATGAGTATTTGTCTGAATGGTTGTTTGGCTTTTGAATTTGGTTTCCTCTTGGGTCAGGCATTCGGGGTTGGATTTTGATGGAATCAGATCTGGGTTTTGTTTGATTATTCTATGTAAAGTAATAGTTTCTGTTTTTGAGTTATGGCTAATTTTAGGTAGCCTTTTTTTTTTGTACTGAGATCCGCGGTTCATTTTTTTTTGGCTTCGCAATTAATAAATTTTAAGTCTTAACCATTGGATAGTAACTTTATGTTTTGTCCCATTTGGATTTGCAATGTGGGTACTAAATTATTGTTTTCCTCGTTTGATATGCATATGTGGAGTTTAAATCGGTTTTTAATCAGTTTAAACTGCAAAATTGGTAATCCATTTATTGGTTTTGTTTTTACTTTCAGAATTTGCATTGTGGGTTGGGTTCCTTTTGGACTGAAGATCTGCTTGTTTCTGAGACTTGATTAATCAAGGCTTGACTACATCCATTTATATGAGGAGGTTGGAGCATACAGAACTAGTTTAAATATACTGGTGAGAAAATGAAATCCAATACACTTCTCGACTATGCTGTGTTTGAACTGTTGCCAAACCTGACACGGTGAGTTTTTATTCATAAAGTTTTATGTGCTTGTTGTGTGTGTGTTTTGATACATTAACTCATCTTTCCCTTTTGGCAGATGTGACTTGTTTGTTTCAAGCAATGGAAACACAGAGAAGCTTGTGTCTGGACCAGTAAAGCCATTTATAACTCATTTGAAGGTTGCAGAAGAACAAGCTTCACAGGCAGTCCAGTCAATTAAACTAGAGGTTGACCGGCGTAGAAATGCTGAGACCTGGTTCACAAAAGGAACACTTGAGAGGTTTTATACAGTGCTATCTGAGACAATTTGTTTCTGTAGGAAGAAATGGTTCGTTCATCTTTTGACACGATTGCACTTCATGTTTTCAGGTTTGTGCGTTTTGTCAGTTCACCTGAGGTTTTAGAGATGGTCAATACATTTGATGCAGAGATGTCTCAGTTAGAAGCAGCCCGGAAAATATATTCTCAGGTAACGACTACCATTTTATCAAGTAGGGAATAATCATGATAATTATTGGAAAAGCAGTTCTCACAGAATTTGAGGTTCCTTTGATTCAGGGGTCTGGAGATCAACTTTCTGGTGCTTTAGGTGTGTATGTTTCTCTCATTTTTTTTCGGTTTCTTCTGAATACAGTAATGCTAAAAAGATAATATCTTCCATCTAAATACATACTAGATAACTGATTTTATTGCCATCAACTTGGGGAACTATATAATATACCCTAGAATCCTAGTTCTCACACATCCTCACTGACCTCTATAACAATTCATGAATTTTCAATTGCTTGGAAATTGTTTAATGAACTTACTGGTTTTCTTGGAAAGAAAATGCATTCTCATTAATGTTTTTTAAGATAAAATAAGAATTTTATTGTAAAGAAAATGACTTAGTAGATAAATCAGGAGACAGAGATATCATCTCATGAAAGAAGTACGAGTAGAACAAAATAAAAACAGTAAAGCGCTCCTATCCCCTGAATATCAGCTGGGGAACTACCTTGAAAAGCATCCAGCATTGCATCACAGGGTTGTTTGAAACACAATCCTGGTGAAAACAGTTTACTTGATGAGAAATGGTTTTCGAAAATTGTCACATGACTCTCCATCAAAATACACCAAATGCCCCTCTTTCAGAAATTTTGCACTTCTTCCTGCTTCCAAGACCATGAGGGAACCGGAAGCAAGTCTACCACCCTAATCAGAATCATGAAGGCTCAGCCCCAAAAGTGAATAAACACCAAGTATATAATGGCTCTGTCTCCCCTCTTTGGTGGCATACATAAATTTTAGATAAGAGTAGATATTGTCTCATGGAAATTACAGAATTATAGTATATGTCCAAATTTACTGGTCAGAGGTACCTGAAATCAGATTCTTTAATGAAGATTTCCTTATTAAATAGTAGGAAACTCATACTGGCTACAGAGTCAAAATAATTTAGTTTGATAATCTATATTGTTGCGTGCATCTTCCTTGGTCTCTTCCTCTAGTAACACTAGTTTCAGAATTAGCAGTGAATCTATATTACTTTGGGTCCTCTTGATATCCTAGTGTCCTGGCTCTAAAATATTTTTTTCTAATTTTCTTTCTTTCATGGTGTTTAGTGTAAATTACCTGCACGTGTTATCACATATATAGTGCGTTGATTTCTAAAGTCTTGGTAATTAGCAAATGTTTATACTGTGACAAACATGTGGATTTGAAGATTCAAGGAACTCTTTTCACATGCATTGGTGGATAAACACATATAAGCTGTCTTGAAATGATTTGTTTATTGGAATATATCACCTTGGATTAAATTATGCAGAAGTTGAAATAACTAGAAATGAAAACTTGCCCAACTGGAAGTTCAGAAATTTATTCATGACGTCTTGTCTTTTATATCTGGAATTCTTTAGCAAAGAGCTAGTATTTATTGTAGTAATTAAGGATATGACATAACATCTTATGCTTTCCAGTTTTAAAATTGAAATGTCACTTGCTACTACTTTTAATGGTTTTTTCATGGATAATGCCTTGAATTGAGACAAAGAATAAGGATGACATGTATTTCTGGTTTATAATGGAATTAGCCAATATTACTCTTTTACAATGTGAAATAGATATTGAGCAATGCTAGTTGTGTGCTTATTTCATTTGCAAAGCTGAACGAAGGCTTGATAGAGTTACATTACAATCAGTGACAAAGAATAGAACTTCTACTTGTTAATTGAACGTTTGGGTGTTGGTGGAGTAGCACAGTAGATAGCAAGTTGTCAGCTATAAGACGTTAAAGCTTCTGTAAAGTTTGACTTTGGTTAAGATAGTAAAAGTAGAAGCTGGTTTCTCAAGTGGGATGAAGTTTGCTTGCTGTTTCATCCCTATTGGGGTTGACACGTGACCCCTATTTCTTGGTGAGAGCATTGGACAATATTTTTAAGTGATTGCATGCTCAGTGAGTTCATGTGGTATGGGAACATTTCTCATGATAAACCGGGGTTCAATCTTGCTTTCATTTAAATGAAAAGGTTGCAGTCAAGCAATAGATAGGCAACAGAGGGATGCCATGTGAAATATGAAGAGATGGAAAAATATGTTTCAATTGGAAGTGCGAAGATTCCTGGATCTGTTTCGTGGAGTGGTTCATGTGGTGCTGACAGTGCATGGAAGGTGTTGGTTGTAGGATAGGGATAGTTCGCCCTTTGAACATTCACTTAATTTAATACTGGTCTTAAGTGGGTTTGAGCATGGTCTAAGAACATTGTGGTTCTTGGCATATTTAGCCAGTGAATATAGAAATATGTATGCTGGTTACCTAAATCATGGATCTGCTGTGTCATCTTCTGCTTAGTCCTGAAGAAGTTTGGTCAACATTTAAAAGAAGCAAACTTTGCATGAGTATTTTTATGCCATATCCTGCATCGGTATAAAAGGTTGGAATTAATGAATATATTGATTGGCAAGTTCACAAGAAGCACACAATTGAATACTTTGCAGTTGGCCTTATTTCAAACACAATCAGTTTAGAAAATTATCATTTGGCTTGTTCTTTCTTCTCTTAATATGTTTAAGTTTCTTGAAGAGATCTAAAGTAGTAAAACTGTGAAAAGGTACATAAACATAGAAATGGGAAATGGTGTGTTGTAACACCAAGTTGTCAGGTGATAAATGAACAGATTTCTTGAAAACTGGCATTGCAAAAATGTTGCTTATGCTGTTTTTTTTATTACTACTGTGCTAACTGTATGACATTGCAGCTGTATTTGAAATGTAGTGAAGAAAATTCTGAAACCATCTGTTGGTCATCTCTGATTTATTTTGAATTCATTATCCTTTATTAATGAATATGTGAAATTTCATTCAATATCTAAACTAGATTATTCTTCCTAACCTAGATTTTTTGTAACATATTTATTGCTCATGTGCTGACTTATTGGGTGGGTGATTTTCTCCAGGCAGGGATGGAACAGGAACCACAGCAGGAGCTGATGCAACAAAGTAAGGACCTTTGGTTCCATTGTATTCTGGGTTTTGCTTGCTCGGGTGGGGGGGCAGCACTCTTTAGTGCTTTTGATTATGTTTGGTCAATACTTGAGAGTTTTCTGAATTTGTTTGAGCTTGTTAACTTCATCTTGTCTTCAAAATTTTTGAATTTATTAGATGATTAAGATGTTATCATTTAATAAGGCATGAGCATAAGCCAGAGCATCTTCAGTTGCCTATTGAAGTAGTTGCAGTGCAATGTTAATCATGAAAGTTTTTTTTTTAAAAAATGGACATGCTTTTACTGCAAGATACGGTCTGATAGTGTGCTTGCATAGGTGCTTGCCATGCTTAAATCTCTATTAAAATTTCCTTTAATGCTGTTACTTAATCTATTATGCAGGAAGGAGCTTCTAAGGGCGATTGATGTGAGGCTTGCTGCAGTTAGGGAGGATTTAGCCACAGCCTATGCTAATGCATCTGCTACTGGATTCAACCTTGACACTGTTCCAGACCTCCAGCATTTTGCAGATCGCTTTGGTGCCCATCGCTTGAAGTAAGCTGTTTGGGAACTCCATGCATAGTTGCTCTCTCTCCCTCCTGTTACTTTTGTTTTTTTGTGTGTGTTTCATGTGCGTTCAACTTAATCCTGTGTGTTCTAATCACTTAGTGCTTAGTGATGCCTTTTGATGTGGTTTTAGGGGGGGGGGGGGGTGTTGGGGAAATGGAATAAATGATTCTTCAGTTGGGTTGGGAGGCAAGCACATGTGGTATCAGGAATGAGGAGGAAGAGGGAAATTTGACCAAAATAGAGTGAAATTTCAATTTAGGCTTAGCTGCAAGTTTTTTATGTTGTATGATGGCTTGTCTATGGGACTAGTGTTAAGTGTGGAATTGGACAACCTCCAAGCCACTTCTCAGCACAGAGTAGAAGATGACATGGAAACATTGGTTCTAGCTTTCCTACCCAATCTTGAACACTTTTCACCATATAAATTGTTCTTTTCCTACCCAGTTCTACCTGGTGTGTGAATCCATCAAATGAACTGTTTATTGTGCTGTGACTCTAGAATTTTTAGAAAAATTCATTAACCTAAAAGGCGTGGCGAGGTTCACAACCCAGAGTTTAAATGCATGTCATATTCATCTTTCTGTTGTGTACTTGTGTTGACAGGCAATTCAAAATCAAAAAAATGACTTTTAGCCTTGGTCATTTTAGGACATTAGAAATGCCTATATTAATCTTCCTTAAAAAGTAAATAAATTCTGCAATTGCAAGGTGTTGATCTGAATTTTATTGATGTGGAACTTGAAATTGAAAGATGTCATTTCTAGGTGGTTCTTAGCTGCTCTTGTTGGGGCTCCTCTGCCTAAGAAACAAATTTGACTTGTCAAAGCTGTTTTAGCTGTAGCACTGCTGATATAGTGCAGCTAGTGTCCACTGTTGTGCCTAAAGTATCACAATATGGTGCATCATCGGACTGCTTAGCTATTTAGAAAATGAAGTATGACCATGGACTTTAAGAGTGTAAGTTTAATTTAAAATTTAGATGTATTGGCAAGTCAAAGACATGGCTTCTATTTATGACTTGGAAAATGGGGAAGTTTCAGGCAACTCCATGTGGTGTAAAGATGCTGTTGGCTAATGCTGCTCTGTAGTTTTTATTGATGCATAACAGTCATTGCATGCAAGTGATCATATAGTGCATGAAAAGGAACTACATGTTTTTGGATTGTTTGAAATGATAGTGTTTCTTTTCCCTATCTTTTTCACCGATGTAACATTGCACATCATCGAGTTGATTGATGTATGGCCTGCATGATGTCTTATTTAGGTAGGTCTCCTGGTGATTCATTGAGATGATGAAGGTGTATAGTTGCTTGAGTTTCTCTCTTAAGCTCAAATTGTGAGTTTTACAAATATATTGAGCTCATACCAGAATTAGGGGAGTTATTTTTCTCTGTTGGCATTAGAATTCCTTGTGACTGACTTCTGATTTTTTTTTAATCTTAGTGCTTTGGGGGATTCCTTCAAGTGGACCACATAGGTTACTGGTTTAAAGTACCAAGGACACTTGAGTAATTAAATTATTCATGATTGTGTTGAGTGTTGTCCTTGTTGAACTCTGGGACCGGTCATTATGAAAACTTTTTATGGGGCACTGTTTAGAATGTTTCAACTTGAGATATTCACATATTTGGTTGTGGACCCTACATTGGCTTTTAATATGCCCTTCTGGTTCCACCATCTAGGACAAAGCAGGTGGTATTCTGGAGCAAAATTAGCAAGGAAAAGATCTTAAACTTCTCGGCATTTGGAATCTTATTATCAAAACAGAGAAAGTTGACATCCTATCTCAATTGATTTATTAAGTATTAAAAAAGGACAAACATTCCAATCTTCTTAATTTCACCTGTCACAATATGGCAGGTTTAGCTGTTACAGGGTTGTTTTCTGTTTTAAAAGTTCCAGCTTCCTTGTACTTCCCACCTTTTTTCTTAAGTCTTAATTACCTTTTCCCACAAACTCTAGTTAGCTAGATTTTTCTTCTTGTGACAATTTAATAAAGGTATTAAATATTTCGTGCAGTGAGGCTTGTACCAAATTTATGTTACTGTGCCAGAGAAGACCAGACCTGACCAATCCATGGAAGCCAATTGTGGGGGATCAAGTGGTCCGGTCCTCGTGGGGATCTGACATGTCAATTGATGACCCCACTGAAGATGAAAGTGGTTCCTACCTGACCAGGCCCCACCAAAACCCATTCCAAAATAAACACCAACAGCAGCAAGCTAGCCAAGAACTACAACAAATAGAAACGACACAAACCCAATTCCACCTTAACCAATCCAAGTCCTCCACTTATCAACAGCCCAATTCCTCTCTCGCTACGCAGCAACAGACTATTCAGAACGAGAACAAGGAAGAAGAAAAGAAGAAAGAGGAGGCTGTGACTAATTCATCAACAAGTCTACCAAGCCAATCTTCTAGGAGACTCAGTGTTCAGGACAGGATCAACCTATTTGAGAACAAGCAGAAGGAGAGCTCAGGTGGCAAACCTGGAGCTGTAGGTAAATCTGCAGAGCTGAGGAGACTATCATCTGATGTTTCACCTGCAACTGCAACTGCAACTGCAACTGCAACTGCAACTGAAAAGGCTGTGTTGAGGAGATGGAGTGGTGCAAGTGATATGAGCATTGACTTGGGCAATGACAAGAAGGATGATAACAATATAGACAGCCCCTTGTGTACACCCTCTTCATCCTCTGTTTCTGGAACCAAAAGTAATGTGTTTCCTGTCTCATCAGATGATGATAAGGACCAGAAAGGGTTGAATGATACAGAAAGTGCAGCAAATTTAGTTAAGTTGGAGACTAAGAGCCTTTCTGGGTTGAAAGATCAGGGTGACTTGCAAACTCATGGTGGTGGGCCTGCGAGGAAGGACAAGGAGGTGAATTTGAAGGGGAAAGTGAATTTGAAAGATCAAGTAGGGTCTCTGGCCCAGTTGAGGTCATCTGCAGGTAGAGGGGAGGAGTCAGGGGTGGGTGATCAGGTGGTTTTGGAGAAGTTGAAGGGTACTTCAGGTGGGGAAGAGAGGACTGTTGGAGCTAAAGCTCAACTGAGTTTTCAGGAGAAGTCGAGAGGTTTTCCAGATAAGGTGGAGATTGTTGCAGTGAAAAACCAGGTTGATCTGCAGACCCAGATTGGAGGTTTTGTGGGCAGGGTTGGGAATGTGGCGTCTGGGAATAGAATTGACGACATTAAAATAAGGGATCAGTCCTCGAGTCAGTCAAGGTCTGGGGTTTCTCAGACTCATACTAGATCTTTTTCAGGACAGTTTGAAGGTGGTTTTGGAGTGAAGGATAAGGAATTGCCAACTAAAGTGACTGACTTGGATCTGTAAGCTTCTCAGACACAGCAGAAATTGTTTAAGGGTGAAGTTGATCAGGCAAGGAAGGATTACACTGAACAGATAACAGAGGATGATCTTGAAGTTTCAAAAATGAAGGTCCAGAAACAACCTTTTTTGGGTCCAGAGCAATTTAGGAAGCTGCAGGGTAGGAGGGATGAGAGTGGATCTATTCATGGAAGCAACAAGCCTAGCTTTCCCAGTAAAAAGTATTCTGAGAGTCAAGAGAGCATTGGTTCTCAGCAAGTACCATCAGCAGATCAGTTTCAAAGGGTGAGGCAGTCTAAGGGGAATCAAGAATTAAATGATGAGCTGAAGATAAAGGCAAATGAGCTTGAAAAGCTTTTTGCTGAACACAAACTTCGCATTCCTGGTGATCAATCCAGTTCTGCTCGGAGAGGCAAGCCTAGTGAAGTGCAATCTGAACAGGCAGCAAGTTTACAGTACAGAAAACCAGTAGCTGTAGAGATATCTCCTGTTCAGTTTCAGGAAAAGACGGTGCTTGAACGAACTGGGAGTTCTAGTGATACTGGAAAGTTTAGCACTCCACCAAGGAAGATAGTAGATCATCAGGACTGTGGCAGTTCTCTGAGGCAGAGTTTCTCTGAGATTAGTTTTTCAGATGATTCTAGAGGGAAATTTTATGAGAGGTACATGCAGAAAAGAGATGCAAAACTGAGGGAGGAGTGGGGTACAAAAAGATTGGAGAAGGAAGCCAAGTTGAAGGCCATGCAGGAAAGTCTTGAGCGGAGTAGAGCTGAGATGAAGGCAAAATTTTCTTGCTCTGCAGACAGACAAAATTCCTTGTCTGATACTCACAGATGTGCAGAAAAGCTCAGATCATTCAATTTTAATTCAAGTACGAAGAGAGAACAGGTATTTCATCTTTCAGTTGTCTATGGAAAATAAGTGCTGAAGCTAATAAGTTTCAGCATTAATTTTGTTATATTTTTTTTTCTTGCCTTTTGTATTGGAATTTCAAAGCTCCCTTTGTAAGGCTTTCTTTTTCCCTCAGCCAGTAGATTCCATTCATAGTGAAGAGGATGAAGATCTTTCCGAATTTCCAGAACAGATTTATTATGGAGAGGACAGATCATTCAATGAGGTGTCTTTAGGGGGCATTGCTTCTAGAAGCTCTCAAAACAAGAAGCTCTTGCTGAACAGAAATTCATCTTCATCCACCCCTCGCACCACAGTTGTGCCAGTTCCACGGTCATCATCCAAAATTTCCAACCCAAGTTCCGGGAGGCGGAGAGTACAATCAGAAAATCCTCTTGCACAGTCTGTTCCAAACTTCTCCGATTTCAGAAAAGAGAACACAAAGCCCTTGTCTGGAGTTAGCAAAGCAGCAAATCGCTTGCAGGTGAGAACCTATGCTCGCAGCAAGAGTTCCAGTGAAGAGATACCTCTGGCCAAGGAAGAAAAGAACCAGCGGTCTCAATCCTTGCGCAAAAGCTCTGCCGGTCCTATTGAGTTCAAGGATTTGCCCCCATTAAACTCGGATGTTGTTTTGGCACCATTGAAATTTGATAAAGAGCAAACTGAGCAGATCCCATATGACAAATTCTCAAAGAATGTGGAGTCAAAGCCTTTCCTCAGGAAGGGCAATGGCATAGGTCCTGGTTCTGGAGCAACTGTTGCGAAACTGAAAGCTATGGTAGCATCTGAGACTTTAAAAAATGAAGAATTTGAAGAATCAGCCTTTGAGGCAGAAGATTCAGTTGATGAGTCAAAGGAAGAAGAAGATGAGGGACTTGAAACAACCGAGATTGAAGATTGTGCTAATATGGATAATGGCAAACCAAGACTAAGCCTGGATTCAGACAAGATGGGTACATCTGGATCCGAGAATGATGAATCTCTGAGATCTATTTCTCAAATTGATCCTTCTTCAGTTGCTGAATTGCCTGCGTCTGTGCCTTCAACATTCCATGCTGTAGGGTCTCTGCAGGACTCACCTGGGGAAAGCCCTGTGTCATGGAACTCACGCATGCAACATCCATTTTCCTACCCACATGAGACCTCAGATATTGATGCTTATGTGGACTCTCCAATTGGGAGTCCTGCATCATGGAATTCTCATTCTCTGACCCAAACAGAGGCTGATGTAGCTCGGATGAGGAAGAAGTGGGGAAGTGCGCAGAAACCTATTCTTGTTGCCAATTCATCCCATAATCAGTCTCGCAAGGATGTGACCAAAGGGTTCAAACGGTTGTTAAAGTTTGGAAGGAAAAGTCGTGGGGCAGAGGGTTTGGTTGATTGGATTTCTGCTACCACTTCTGAAGGAGATGATGATACAGAAGATGGGCGAGATCCTGCCAATCGGTCATCAGAAGATTTGAGGAAGTCAAGAATGGGATTCTCACAGGGTCACCCTTCAGATGATGGCTTTAATGAAAGTGAGTTGTTCAATGAGCAAGGTAAGCTATATTTGCTTTCCCTGATTGATTAACTATTATTCGTCTCCTTGATATCATGGCTCTATGGGTTGACAATGATTTCTTGCTCCCTTAACTGTTGGTTCATGAAGGGAATTTATAGACAGATCTGAATCTCGATTCTATTTGAATGTCAAGGAGTTATAAAGGCAAAATGCTGCATGTAGTTTAAAGTAACCTCCTTTTCTATTCATCCTGCACTAATTTTTCTGCTGTATTGTTTTTTTTTCAAGAGTTTCAATGACTCTTAAGACCTGTACCAGCGCTGGAGCTTCTGGCATAAAAAGCAGTGCCTGGTCTTTGATACATGGATCTCAATTTTTTTTCTGCTTACATGCTGATATTTAATTGGTAGTCAATGAGTTGACCTCCTTTGCTCATCCTATGTGAATAAAAATGATTTAGAAATCATATACCAGAAATTTTTAAAAGTGGCATGATTTGGACATAATTGTCAATGAAGCGAGCATGACCTCTGCTCTAGATCTTTACATCTGAAACTTGTGTATTATTGAATAAATTGCCCTTTATGTAATACCTTCAGGTGAACAGAGATTTGGCTGGCTCTTTTACAAATTGCACATATTATGCCACCAAATGGTGGAGCTTTTCCTAGGTTTTCTTAATCGGGTTATGAGTTTTGATTGCAATGCTGAATTGTTGCATAGATGACTTGACCCTTGTCATTTTTTTGCAGTTCAAGCATTACATAGCTCCATACCAGCACCTCCAGCAAACTTCAAATTGAGGGATGATCATTTGTCTGGAAGCTCTATTAAAGGTGAATGTTTTCTTCTTGTTAATATTCTAAATTACTCAATTCTTAAATTTCGTCACAATAAATTGCTTGGCATGTTAGGCTGTTGAATATTCTGTCAAGTCATGTTTAAAGGACTTCCCAGCTTTATCTGATGTGTTTCCAGAAAAGTTTTCATTGCACGTTGCACAGAGTAGCTTCAAATTAGGTGCCTCTCTAATTTCTCCAAATTTGAACCTGAATCTGTTAGGGTAAAGTAAGATGCTTTTTACTGAGATGAGCTGGTAAGCTGGCCCAAGTACCTTGGTGTTTTGTGCTGTAGCTTGACTTGATATGAAGACAAGCCTGAGAACATCAATGCTCTGTTCATTGACTTTATAGTGAGTTAATAGAGCTGAGCTTGTGGTCATCACTTAAACTATTTCAATTGCATGCTAGCATTAAAATGCTATTGATTGGTTGATATGTTTCCATGATTATGGGGCCAACCAAGGGACTAGCTGCATGATAGGGGAGGCATTCGCCCTGCATGTGTTTCTTACTGATGTAGGATTCAGGAACATGAAACTTCCACTCGAGGTAATGCTTTCTTCAAAATCTTCTTACAGAACTGAACACCCCTTCGCAAGTGTTTGAGAGGTAGGTTTTGTTCGTGAGCATGGTTGCTTGGTCTAATGCATATACTCTCATGTTAAAGCTGGCATGTGATCCATGACATATGCTCTGCATAAAAATCAACAAACAAGTTCTAGCATGTGTAAGTCAGCATGTTTGTACTGTTGCACTTATAAAATAAGAATCATGTACTGTGTCTTAGTGCCTGTTTGGGAGTGGTAAGTGTTAGCGTTGTGTTTTTCGCTCAGAAATGCATCAAAATAATATATATATATTTTTTAAAATTCATTTTTGATATTAGCACATCAAAACAATTCAAAAACACAAACAAAAAATTAATTTTAAGCCAAAAAAAGTTCAAATTTTGGGCAAACAACATTTTGGCCGCAATGCCAAACACGCCCTACTTGTTTGCATGATTATTGTCATGCATGGCTAGTTTTCATGAAGTGTTTTTTAGCGTGTAAAATATAAAACCTTGGACCAATAGGGGGAGGTTTTACAATCTTGCACTTAACTGGACCTGTATGAATGTGCATGTTTTCAATGCATGCCATTATGATACAATGGAAGGCATTCTATGGATATTTGCCTTGCATGACTCTAATCATTTAATATCGCACATGTACATGATTCTTATTTGATCGGTGCAGCATTACAAAAACACATGAAAATCAGGAATTTGGGATTTGTTTATAGCCTTTGAGATTTGACTCCTTTAGCTTAACAGCTTAAGAAAGAGGCTTATGTTTGATCTATTGAGCTAAATTAATTATTGTCGAGTCTGACCATCCGAGTGGCATACAAGTGGTTCAAGTCCTTTGCAGACCCATTGTTAACAAGTTTTCAAGACATTTTATGTTCAATCTAGCTACCTAACAGAAAACAAGGAAAAAAAAAACTGTTGATTGTTTATGGAGTATTTAGTAAGAGTTTGAGTTCATTTACTTCATGTGATCAACAACGTTTTACATAAAGTTATCTGTTTTGGAGTTGGTTATTTATGATGATTTGCTTACACATTTAAGTTCAAATTTTACAGCACCACGGTCATTCTTCTCTCTGTCATCCTTCCGAAGCAAAGGTAGTGACTCAAAGCTTAGATAATCACTTAAGAGAAAAGCTTGGAGCTACTCCTGGAATCATCAATCAAGTGATAGTGTAAAGGGATTATATATAGGATACGAACGCATGTGCTCGAATATGTTGTATATTGTATTGAACAAAAATCGCCTACTGGCGTTCTTGGGATTTTGGTAGTCTAGGAGCATTCTTTTTTCTATTACTCAGTCTCCAGCCGTGTGTGATGTATATGAGAAATCGAACTCTTGCTAGAATTAGAGTTGTTGACAACTTAAGGAGAGTGATGTGATTATATGCGGAGCAATAGCTTGTATACAATGCTTGTTATTTTACCATTCTTCTCCACTACATTAATTTCATGTCATTGTTTCTTGTTAAGATTGCCAATACTTGTTAACGAAGTCAATGCTCTTGATGTCGATAGGCATCTTTTGCACACTGTAGTGTCATCAAGGAAAGCTGTGTTCCATTGATGTTGGCCCCTGGGCTCATAGGATTGTTGTGGATGGGGATGTTCTTCAAGTTCCGATTGCTGAAACCTACTCAGTTTTTATGTCGCGTGTCCCCGTGGGCTGATAGGCTGAAGGATTTACATCCCTCTCAATATTGTCACCTCAAAATAGATTGGTCGAAGCTATATCAAATTCGAATACAGAAATATAATATTATGTATTTATGTGATCGATAAAACAGCAGCTCGTTAAATTTTATGCTGACAAATGGAATAGAGTCGTGTGGTTGATGTCATGAACTTGTGATTGCATTACATATGGACATGTAATTACGTAAGGACAAGTTGTTCTGTATATTTTTTAATTTAGGTTTCTCGCTGGTCAAGAAAAGAATCATAGAGGAGAAACATGAAGACAAAATCTCGTTAGGATTAATGATTGAATCATCGTAAAAGTCGATATCCCTTCATATTACAACTCATCTCATTAGGTTTCCGTGCATAGACTCTATGGACATTCAAATGGCCGGCTTTGTTGGCGTAGCGTACTGTCCACTCGCCATCCCCTTTGGTGAGAGGCAAATCAAGCCAACCATTTGTTGCATTAGCCGCAATCTTTCTTATGTGCATATTCTGCTTTCACATTGTTTACATTTCAAAAAAACCATCTTAATCTAATAATTTAAGCTGTTAGGAGAGTTCTCATAATATAATTTATATTATTCTCTAACACACTCCCTCAAATAAAAACTTTTTGGGCTTGAAACTTGTACATGCCTACATTACCCTGTGCTTAATTTTTATCAAATAAATAGGAATTGTGAGATTCGAACTCGTGACCGTTTGATTATCAAAGCTCTGATACTATGTCAAAGAACCATCTCAACCCAATAGCTTAAGCTATTATATAATTTATATTATTTTCTAATAGCTATTACCATCGGTTAGCAATAAAACTAGATCAAATTAAGCTTTAAAGTTCATCTCAGCCTAGTCAAAACTAGCCAAATTGTGTCAACCACAAGGTGGCGGAGAGAACTAGCTAGAAAACAACAAACTAAATGACAGCTTTGTTTCAGGCAATTTAGTGGCCAGAGAGGACTAGAAAACAACATAACTGAGGTGAAGAATCCAGTTTTTATGACTTTGTTTCCAATAAAGTATCTTGATTTTAGTACAAAAAACAGGCGGCATGATCGAAACTCATTAAATCAACCAGCTCGATACTCACAACTAGCCTCTACTCACGAAATTTGTATAACCCTGTTGTTTTCTGCAATGGCATGTTTACTTCTCTTCTACAAATCCTAACCTTCTTTCTCTAACACTTTACTCGCATCTCACACGCCATTGCCTGTACTCGAATCAATGGCTGATTCCTCCTTTGAAATTGATTACCACTCCACCGGCCGCTCACGAAACTATCATCAGCGTAGGCAACTCAGGCACCCCAGCACTCCTGTTAACTCACAGTATGATTCACGTTCATTTACACAATTCAGCTTTACAAATACTCCAAATAGGCTTCGCCAAACTCCTTCCACGCCTTTCGCCACGGACAATGATACGTCATGGCAAGATGAGCTTTCATGGCAGTTTCAGCCCACAGGGTGGAATGATACCCGCAGCCTGGGAGCAGCTCTTAGCCCATGGGCAGCTAGCACACCATCAAACAGACATATTTTTCAAAGATCAGCAAATGACTACTATCTTTCACGTACACATGGTGGATTTAGAACCTTCACAAATCCATACTACGATCAATCTAGCTATGGTGCTGTACCTGCTGGGAGGCTTGAGCTACAAAGCTACGCTGCCAGAAATAATGAGAGGTCGGTAGTTCATGTTAGGGATTATAGCTCGGCTGCTTACAGTAAATCCCATCATGGGATTTCAAGACCAATATCTCAGGCTATTAAGGGAGGGGCTCGCAGAAATGCAAGTCCTTTGGTTGATCAAGATGAGCTTAGCATGATTGACTATGACAGCGAGGATGTTGAGAAACAGGGAGAGTTATTGCAGACTGACACTAATCTCCATGGTGATAAAGATTCTAGATGGATTTCAGTGTCTCATGCTTATATGGAAGATGATGGTGTTAGTCCATTGTACCACAGTACTCCACACGGTGGGCACGATCATCATGGTCATGAATTATCCCGTAGTAGACATGATGATTTACTCAGTGCTTATGAAGCTAATCGATCAACCAGTCGTGATTACGTTCCCGGTAAATATCCATATGATGACATTGATCAGGCTTCGGAGTATGAAGATGAAGATTATGATGAGGAGGATGATGACAACGAAGAAGCAGCACGAAGGGAAGTAGGGTTGTTTAGTCTGTTCAAATACTCGACGAAATGGGATATGGTTCTTGTGTTTTTGGGTTGTTTAGGAGCTCTCATAAATGGAGGATCTCTTCCATGGTATTCTTATTTTTTCGGAGATTTTGTGAACAGGATTGCGAAGCACTCTGATGATAATATGATGAAAGAAGTGGAGAGGGTAAGCGTTTTCATTTGTGTTTATACAATTTCCTCTCCTTCCACAACTTTGCAGGACGAATTTTTTGATGCCTTGAAAATATTGGTTTCAGATGCACATTAATTAACATTATTTTTTGTTTTGATTATTATTATTACTGTTTTAATTTGCAATGGCAGATATGTCTGCTTATGACTGGAGTAGCAGCATTAGTTGTGGTTGGAGCCTATTTAGGTAAGTGGGAGATTATTAAATGAACTCTGAATAACAACAGCATCAGCAATTTACTTTGTCGCTATCCATTTTATGGTTTTACAACAGTGTCTTTATCGTCAAGTAAGTTGACATAAATCACTTTGCCTCAACATAATTTCTCTCTTTCGGGTGAAACAGAAATCACTTGTTGGAGATTAGTTGGAGAACGATCAGCTCATCGAATAAGAAACTTGTATCTGAGCGCAGTTCTAAGGCAAGATATCACTTTCTATGATACAAAAGTCAGCACTAGTGATATTATGCATGGAATTTCAAGTGATGTTGCACAAATCCAAGAAGTGATGGGGGAGAAGGTCAATCCTACCTTTCCTTTCCTTTGTTATTTGTCTGGAATATGTGTAATACATATAATATGATTACTTTATCATTAAGTACTAATTTTATGCTCTTAACTTGCCCATAATTTAAGCCTGCAGCGTGTTTTTTTCAGTTAACAGGCCGGCTAAATTGTTTTTGACTAGATCATGGTAGACTATTAGTGCTGATATGCAGTGGATCTTTTTATCATATTTGCAGATGGCACATTTCATCCATCATATATTTACCTTCATTTGCGGTTATTGGGTCGGGTTCTTAAGGTCATGGAAGGTATCTCTGGTGGTTTTGTCAGTCACTCCATTAACGATGTTTTGTGGCATTGCTTATAAGGCCATTTATGTCGGTCTAGCTACAAAAGAAGAGGTATGACACTAAGTTCAAGGACTCAGATATGCCTTATTTCAATTACTTGGAAGAATATAGTGGACAATTGTTTTTGGCTTGTTATAATGGTAGGTTTCTTATCGGAAAGCTGGTGGCGTAGCTGAGCAGGCAATCAGTTCAATTAGGACTGTATTTTCTTTTGTTGCTGAGGATAAGTTGGCCAGGAAATATGCTGATTTATTGATGAAGTCGGTGCCTATCGGTGCAAAGATTGGGTTTGCTAAGGGTGCTGGAATGGGAGTTATTTACTTGGTTACCTACTCAACATGGGCACTGGCCTTTTGGTATGGATCTATCCTGGTTGCAAGGAAAGAGATAAGTGGAGGTGATGCCATAGCTTGCTTCTTTGGTGTCAATGTAGGGGGAAGGTAATCATGTCTTAAATTCTCGTCATCAAATGCTGTCTGTATGTTTGTTTGCTGATGAGATTTTAATCTTTTCAAGCCATAACTCTGAAAGCATGATTAAAGACAAGAATTATTGTCTGGATTTTTGTGACAGAGGATTGGCATTGTCTCTATCATATTTTGCTCAATTTGCGCAAGGCACAGTAGCAGCAACCAGAGTATATGAAATTATAGACAGAATTCCTGATATAGATCCTTACAGCCCCCATGGAAGGATACTGTCAACTGTTGGTGGAAGGATCGAGATCAAAGGCGTTACTTTTGCTTACCCATCGCGTCCTGAAACTGTAATTCTCCGCTCTCTTAATCTAGTTATTCCATCCGCAAAGACTCTTGCACTGGTTGGTGCTAGTGGTGGTGGCAAGTCCACCGTTTTTGCTCTCATAGAGAGGTTCTACGATCCCATCAATGGTAAGCTCCTCATCATCGTACTCCTATCATATTGGACTTGGCTCAGAAATGGAGGCTGTATCAGTGAGACAATATGAAGCATCTAATGGGGTTGAGTTCTTCATATTATTGCAGGAGTAGTAACTTTGGACGGTAATGACCTGAGGACACTGCAAGTCAAGTGGCTAAGAGGTCAAATAGGCATGGTTGGGCAGGAGCCAGTTCTGTTTGCCACCAGCATACTAGAAAATGTGATGATGGGAAAGGAGAATGCCACAAAGAAAGAAGCAATCAATGCTTGCATTGCTGCCAATGCTCACAGCTTTATCTCTGGCCTTCCCTTTGGCTATGACACTCAGGTACCTTAGCACTATCACAACCATATTATTGCATAATTTAAAATTTACAGTAAAATATCTGCACAAGCACATATGGTTTAATTCTTACCAGGAAAGCTACTTATGGACAGGTTGGAGATAGGGGAACCCAACTCTCAGGGGGGCAAAAACAGAGAATTGCACTAGCTAGAGCTATGATTAAGAATCCTAGAATCCTTCTTTTAGATGAGCCCACCAGTGCTCTGGACCAAGAGTCTGAATCTGTTGTTCAGCAAGCCATCGATAAGATATCCACGGGCAGAACAACCATTGTCATTGCTCATAGGCTAGCGACAGTAAGAAATGCCAACACCATTGCTGTTCTTGATCAAGGCTCTGTTGTTGAAATTGGTGACCATCGCCAGCTAATGGAAAATGCTGGTGCGTACTATGACCTTGTCAAACTTGCCACTGAAGCTGTTTCAAAATCTGCATTGAAACAGGAGGATGCTGCCAAGGATATGGAGTTCTCTATTTACGAGAAATCTGTTGATTTGAGATCTAAGAATGCATTTGAAACCTCAAAATCAAGGTACTTAAAATCAATGCAAGCAGAGAATCAACAAGAGGAGGAAATGCAGGAAAGTGCAAAGCCAAGAAAGTATCAACTCTCAGAAATTTGGGGTCTTCAGAGACCAGAGATTGTCAAGCTTCTTCTGGGCTTTCTTTTGGGTATGCATGCCGGTGCAATACTTTCAGTCTTTCCTTACCTTCTAGGCGAAGCCCTTACAATCTACTTTGAAGATAACAAATTCAAACTGAAGAGAGATGTTGGACGCCTCTGTTTAATACTTGTAGGTCTTGGATTTGGTTGCATTATTTCTATGACAGGCCAGCAAGGTTTATGCGGATGGGCAGGAACAAAACTTACCGTGAGAATACGGGACCTCTTATTTCGATCTATACTAAAGCAAGAACCTGGTTGGTTTGATTTCGAAGAAAATTCCGTAGGAGTACTTGTTTCAAAGCTCTCAATTGATTGTATCAGTTTCCGATCCGTTCTTGGTGATAGACTCTCAGTCTTGTTAATGGGTTTAAGTTCAGCTGCTGTTGGTCTTGGTCTGTCATTTTATCTGCAATGGCGATTGGCTCTTTTGGCTGCAGCACTAACTCCTTTCACTCTTGGTGCAAGCTACTTGAGTTTGATCATAAACGTTGGACCAAAACTAGATAATAGCTCTTATGCCAAAGCTAGCACAATTGCTGCTGGTGCTGTTTCAAGTATAAGAACAGTAGCAACCTTCTCTGCTCAAGACCAAATAGTGGAGTCCTTTGATAGAGCCTTGGCTGAGCCCAAGAAGAAATCAGTGAAAAGGTCACAAGTTCTAGGCCTAACACTTGGATTCTCTCAAGGGGCCATGTATGGTGCATATACCTTAACACTTTGGTTTGGAGCCTACCTCGTAAAACAAGGGGAAACAAACATTGGCGTGGTATACAAAATTTTCCTCATTCTTGTGCTGAGTTCATTTTCTGTTGGACAACTAGCGGGGCTAGCGCCGGATACTTCCATGGCTGCTCCTGCAATTGCTGCTATTTTTGATATCATTCATCGTAAGCCATTGATTCGTAGTGACCGGGATAGAGGTAAGAAAATTGATAGATCAAACCTATTGGATATCGAGCTCAAGATGGTAACTTTTGCATATCCCTCTAGGCCTGAGATTATTGTGTTGAGGGATTTTTGCTTAAAGGTCAAAGGTGGTAGCACGGTGGCCTTAGTTGGGGGTAGTGGGTCAGGAAAATCAACTGTTGTATGGTTGATACAAAGGTTTTATGATCCTAATCAAGGGAAGGTGACAATGGGAGGGGTGGATTTGAGGGATTTTAATGTCAAGTGGTTAAGGAGTCAAACAGCTTTGGTCGGTCAAGAGCCTGCATTGTTTTCTGGTAGTATAAGGGAAAATATTGCATTTGGAAATCCTAATGCTTCAAGGGCTGAGATTGAAGAGGCTGCAAGTGAAGCATACATTCACAAGTTCATCTGTAGCCTCCCTCAAGGCTATGAAACTCAGGTATGGCCTAAATTTTAAAGTCGCAAGGATCTCATATTTATTTCATACTGTCTACATTAGGTTTGCTGAATTGGCACGCTCTTGTGACCGATCTAAAAGTAATTGATTTCTTGCTATTTAATATTTGATATAGGTAGGAGAGAGTGGGGTTCAACTATCTGGTGGCCAAAAACAAAGAATAGCAATAGCAAGGGCAATTCTAAAGAGATCAAGGGTGCTACTGCTAGATGAAGCAAGTAGTGCACTGGACTTGGAATCAGAGAAGAATGTCCAAGAGGCACTAAGGAAGATCTCTAAGAGGGCAACGACTGTTATAGTGGCTCACAGGCTTTCTACCATTAGAGAAGCTGATATGATTGCTGTAGTGAAAGATGGTGCAGTGGTGGAGTATGGTAGTCATGATGCACTCTTGAATTCACATCGTAATGGTTTGTATGCTAGCATGGTTCGTGCAGAAACTGAAACTAATGCATTTGCTTGAGCCACTTGTTGACTCAAACCTTTAATTTGTCCCTTTGGCCATCCACCTTGAATTTTCATTTTCGATGTAAAGAAATAGTTACCATCTAACTTAAAGTCGGTTCTGTTTCTGGTCATTTGGCTGTGGCTGTATGATTGCGCCATCCACGAGATGCCCTTTCCCTCATCCAGCCCAGTGTACCTGATCAGACAGTTTTGGTCATTTCGGCCTTTCTCAAGTAAATCTAAAGAAGAATTCTTTCGTTGGAAATCATAAAATGATGTCCAATAATAATAGTAATCAGCACAGCTGACAGCACTCGTATGTTTATTCAAGTATATTAAAAAAAAAAAAGGCACTAACTTCTCATTACTCATTAACATGTCTCTTGGCTTTCAAGCCAAGAGAGGTTGATAGTTGCTTGCCTGGCATGCAAAGCTATTGAGGTTTGCCAATGGTTTCTATTATCAAAACAAATTGGTTGTTTTGGATGGTGGCTGTTTTGTGATCATCTCTATGTGCAAATCACGTCCATTTATTTAAAGTAGAACCCCCTTCATCTCAGGTATGATCCTTTTGTTTCTGTCAATCTTGTGCGAACTGATATTTTGCCTATGGTATGGTTATACTTCAGACTGTTTTTTACCTTTCTTGTTTTCTTTTCCACAGAAACTTATGGTCTATGTCAAAGTTTCGTACAAGCGTAACAAGCCCTAGAATTAATGCATACATACTGCATCTGGATTCATTTTGCTATATCTTTAGAAATTTGAAGAAACTTCTGTAATTACTTCAGTAAATTCATTTCCTATGGAGTCCAAAAGGTTTAAGGATGTTCATGTAGATGTAGTATTGCTTAAAATATAATTGGTGAGAGATTAATAGCATTCTAAAATATTGCAAACAAAAAGGTTTGAGTTAACCCTACGGGTTTAGGCTTTGGGAAAGATTGCAGCCTGTGATGGACGCTGGAGGCGCATGTCACAGGTTCGGATTACGTGCTATGCAAAAAAACCTGAATTTACGTGGTGCGAGGGCATAAGGGCATTGGCTTATTCAAATATCCGTAGGTTACCTGCAAGGGCTACCTCATATAGACAGAAGGAAAAAAAAAGAGTACTGATTGATTCTTAAAACCATATCTGGTACCTAAAAATTATGTCGGCTATTATTCACTGTAAAATAGGGAGTGCTGTTGATCTGAACTAAAATTGGGTGCTTCATTCAGCTTTACTAATTCGGATGGAGAAAGGTAATTGGCAGAGATCATAGTTCGAAATAGAGAAGGAAAAGGTATGGCATCTCTTACACCGGGAGTACTGCTAAAGCTTCTCCAGAGTATAAATTCGAATGTAAATTCGTGGAGAATATCGGTCAGTTCTCCTGCAAGTTTTCAGCATTGTGCCAGCCCTGTCAGGCTCAGAAGTATGGCCTTATAAAGGGTTCTTTATAAAAGTATCTGATTCCTCACATTCAACCTATGTCTCATTATCGACGGAAGACAATGAGCTAATTTTGAATAACAAGTTAAAACTTGGGCAGTTTTTCTATGTTGATAGAGTGGAAGCTGGAACCCAGTTCCGATTTTAGTTGGTGTGAGACCTGTGTCAGGGAGGAATCCCTTCATTGGGAATCCAAAAGATTTGATGCAAATGTTGGTTCCATCTGAGGGTCCTGTGGCAGTCGATAATGAAGTTACTGGTTCGAAATTGAGGGAGTTGTCAGAAGTGAAAGGGGAGAATGCAAGACAGAAAATTATTATCAAAGAGGAAAACGCTGGTGTTGCATCAGGTATATGCAGGGTGTTTTGACAGGAACTATTAAAGTTGGTGGAGCGGATTCAAGTGGGAATTGAGAAGAGCAATGAGAGTGAGAACGGTGGACTATGTAAGAAGCGTGGATTGATGAATGGCAAGCAGCAAGAAAATAAAGATCAGGTACGATTCTCCCAAACACATGCATTTTGATGTTGCAGAGACACAGATAGCTTGTTTTGGTACTTGTTTTTCTTTAAATTCTGCCAATTTTTGTTTTTCTTAACTAGATCAAGTTGCAAGTAAATTACAGGTTGAAAGACTATGTAAGGTGGAAATTATCAAAATGCACCAGTAGCACATGATGTTCTTGAAATGAACCGTATGCAATAATTTTTTTTCTCCCGGCGTAAACAAATGGAAGTGCAATTACTTTATGAAGATTTCCAGGATATCCTGTGTCTGATTCTGATCGATACATACGAGAAAATAAGGTTTCCTTACAATAACGTGCTTCGTTTGTTGAATGCACAAGGCCTTGCTCTGCTGCATGAAGATGTAAAATGTCGATTAAGTGGCAGTTGTTGGTATTAGCATTGCAGGCACGCCCGGCCACGCCTTATCGAAATCGACCTGATGCACTTTCATCAAAGCCAGAGGTGGCCGTTTCCAACAAGGCTGGTTGTTCTCAAAAAAACGCTTTCATTCTTGTGCACGATGCTAACCACATGGAAAATTGTCTTTCTTCTTGATGCAAAAAAAATGATCTGTTATGCAATGCCTTAAAAAATGAGTCACTAACCCACTAATCGAAGCAACAGATATTATAAGAAAACCATGCAAACTCTTTCATCAATCTCAGCATCACAATGCAGCTCTCTCTTTTCTCATTGTTTGCTATATTCCAAGGGAATGCTACGAAGGAGATATTTAGCTACCTTGGTTGCAGCTGAAGCTCAAAAGCAGGCATCTACTGCTGCAGCTCTTATCAAGTGCCTCAAGTAAGTATATATATAACAAGGCCAAAACATAATTTTAGCCAGCATAGTACTTACCATTGCTCTATATCCTTCTTACTTTCATCCCTTTTCTTTCAGTATGTTTGCTGAGCTCTGCGCCTCTGCCTCACCAGAGAACCCCCACCTCACTCTCACAAAATTCCTTACAATCCAACAACTCATCGACCAACCAAATGTAACAACCCCATTCGAGGATAAATCACTGCGGTTATTTACTGACTTTTCTGCCCCAGATACAGAAAAAACAAGTAAAAAGACAGGTCTAAGTTATGCCAAAGCTAAATTGAAGTCTCCAAAGCCTTCAATGGAGCTAAGTGCAAGTGAGAAGCAGGAGTGGGCTAAAGGAGAAGGTACAAAAGAGATCAAAGAAGTCCAACAGACTCTTTTGAATGAAACAAGGGCTTGGTTCTTGAGATTCTTAGAGGGTGCGTTGAATGCAGGATGGTGGGGACACCAGACCCACACCGCAAATTACACGAGTATATGGACGGAGACGACATAGGATGACCCAGCCTGCCACGTTTTGGTTGGGAGACTAAGCCCATTTGGGCCTATCTCATTGTTATTTTATTTATTTGAAATTATTTATGTTAAACAATTTGATTTGATGGGTTGAGTCCAATAGTGAGATGTTTTAGGGTTTTACTATTTATATATTTCTCTATCATTTTGTGAGACGGTTTTGATTATTAATGAAAATATTGCAGACTTTGCATATCTTCAATCCTCTTTCTTCTCTTCTTTAGCTTTCTTCTGTCTCTAAAG
>Ga0307515_10004919_pt1 | contig 27296 bp, 3 predicted proteins | sample 17_EM_MG_FD_194513 | JGI IMG/M metagenome (GOLD analysis project Ga0307515, IMG submission 194513) | Populus trichocarpa ectomycorrhiza microbial communities from riparian zone in the Pacific Northwest, United States - 17_EM | ecosystem: Host-associated > Plants > Roots > Unclassified | place... | reverse complement strand
TACTATGCCATAAGCGCCCTATTATTCCACTTAACTTATATAGCTAGCGTTTAGAACTATATTATGTACTTAATTGCTAAGGTTCGTTATATAATATCTTAGAGTTTTCTTTCCGCTATGGTTACTGCCTCTAGGTCTCCAAACATTTATATAAGTCGCTCTATAAATCCTTCCTAACTTAAGAATATAAACCGCACCTCCTAATTAGTGGTCGTTATTCCATTTATCTATATTTCTATAAGGTAAGGCTTAAACTATTTAAGTGCTCTTCCTAATAAGAATAATCCTACGTAAGCTATTTAATCCATAGGTGTTGCTAGCTTTGCTCCCTCTTGCGCAACCTTAAAGTGCATTTGCGTAAGAAATCCTTTAAGCTTCAATCTCTCTCCTGAGAATCTTTTGATTAATAGTAACTTAACCTTTACTACTTCTATCCCGTTGATCCTCTATTTAAGCGTCGTATTATTCTCTATTAACTGGTTAACTATCGCTTATAGTTATCCAACCGTCACAGGTTGTTGCGAGTCAGTATCTGCTATACTGGTGTCGCCTTCTGACCTTAAAGTAGTTGCCGCCGTTAATGGCATTATGGTGGCTGCTTTTGGTAGCATATTATTCGACTTTTAATACCGTAACTAGGTAGTAATTGTGTAACGGAACCTTATAGCAAGTACTACGGTAGGTCCTGTTAATGGGCTAGGTATATAGGTAATGCGTAAAGTTAACAACGTAATAATAACTGGTGGAGTGGTTGCCTAACAGATTAACTCTAATTATATTCTAAGAATTACTATAAGGAGGAACTATCTAGGTAGGGACTGAGGGTCCTTAAATACATGACCGTACTCCTATAAAATCCTTCTTATACGTAAGGTACGTGTGCTCCGTCTACTCTGTTATATAGATTATATAGATTACACAGATTATATAGATCACATTACGTGACTTAGTTACCATTCCTCGTTATATGGTTCTACCGGATCTATCCTAAACCGTGCTTGTATCAACTAACTAGCTTCCTCCGACTCTTCTCTAAGTAGTCGTAACATCGTACTTAAAGCGTCCGTAACAATATGGGGGGTAGGAAGGCAATATAAGGGATATTATTGCGGTTACCTTAGGTTGCCCTTAAGATAAACCCTAAATACCCCTTAAATAGTCGCTAGTTATATACTAAAGGCATATACCTATAGTATATAGTCTCTATAATTCTAAAGGCCTTACCCCTTTAAAGATTTATCTCCTTTACAATCTATCCTATTCCTATTATTATACCTTATAGTTTCCTATCTATAAAGTCCCCTTATATATACCCTACCTATAAACCTAGATAATTATAATTTAAGAATTAATAACTTTATATTTTCTATTTTACTTAAAGTATATATATATTATCTATCTATCGCAGTTATATAAGGGGATATTTAATTTTTATATAATTAGGAGGTATAGGGCTATAAGGTCGCTCTAAGGCTAGTTTTTAATAGTTTTACTAGTACCTAGCACTTAAATCTACTAAGGATTTGCCCTAAAGCGGCTAAATATCCCTAAGCGAAGCTCCTATACCTAATAAGATATTACTATATTCTACTATATTCTGCTATATTCTTATATTCTACCAAATTCTGCTAAATTCTACTATATTATCGCATTCTGCCAAATTCTACTATATTGTTATATTCTGCCAAATTCTGCTATATTATTATATTCTACTAAATTCTACTATATTATTGTATGCTGCTATATTTTATAGACCCTAAGTTATAAGCTAACTAATTAGGATTTTCTATACTTAGTATAAAAAATTACTATTAGCTTACTTACTACTAGTGCTTTAGCGGCAGTCTTAATATTTTAACCTACTATATAGTAATCCTTACGCTAAAAGCGGTACGCTACGCTAGAAGTAAGAGTTAAGGTAATAAAGGTTAGTGGTTTTAGTTTTAATATATAGGCGAAAGGCTTCTAATAACTACTAACCTAGCTACTAAATTTACTAGTATAAACACCCTAAATCTTTAGCAAACTTGGCAGCGCTTTAGTAGAAGAAGCAGTTTAGGTAGCTACTTAGGTTAATCCCAGTAGCTACTAAATAGGAGGAAAGGATCTTATAAACCCCTAGAAAGGTAAAGAGTTTACTATTAAAACTAAATAAGAAAAAGTTAAGGGGTTAAAGGTACCTATTAAATAGCTTTATTATAGCAGTAATTAGGTATAATAGGCCGCCTACCACCGTAATAGCAATATTAACGCCCTAGTATTACTTACCGGCTTTACTCCATTTAAGGCAGAATATTATCCTACTAGGTATAAAGGTAATATTATATTAGGTAGCCTTTTTTACTAAAAAGGTTATTTAGTTCTTAAGCTCTGCCATAGTATATATAATCTTACCTATTTATAAAAATTTAGCAAATATAAGGGTAAATATAGTATTAGTATTAATATCTAGTAGCAATAGGCCGTATATTACTACCTAGGCTAAAATATCCCTAGTAATAGGTTACTTATCCTTTTTTACTAAAGGGGAGATAGCGGCTGCCCTAGTAAGTAATTAGTGTACTATAGTTAAGATACTATAATCTATATAGCGTAAGCGAATTATAGAAATATAAGCTTATAGGGTTTTAGCCTTAAGCCTACCTATCTATAACTAAGAGGTACTAAACACATAGCGGGTAATTTATTTGCCTAGTTTATATAGCTTAGCTAGGTAAAAAGAGACTCCTTTAAGTACGCAGTATAACTCCTAGCTATTAACTACTAAGGAATAATTCCTATAGGTTACTAGCATAAGGCTATACTAAAAAAGGAGCGTATAAAGGTCGGATAGCGCGTTAATATTATCTTTAAAGTTTAGAGGTGGTTATAAGTAGTCTAGTAGGTTTACTGTATCTATAAAAAACTTATTAGCTTTAGTAGTAATAAATTAAGGGCCTAGTATAGGCAGAACTAATAGATAGCCGCAGCCTAAAATTAAAATAGTATATTAGCTAAGCTATTTAAATTACCTAGGATCTACTTCGCGGATATTATAATATCGTAAGCTGTAGTAGCTAGCATAATCTTACAAAGTAATTTATTTACTATACTACTAGTTAGTAAACTATAGATTAAATACATAAGTAATAGTATACATCTCTTTTAGATTAATATAGTCTACCTATTAACTAGGCTTAGGTAATATACTAAATACCTAAAATTAAGGGAGATTAGCTATATACCACTACTAATTATCCTTATATTTAAGTTTCTTAAAAAGGTAAAAGCCGCTAAACCTAAACTAGGTAAAGGTATTGGTAAAAATTTTAATATAAATACGCTTAATATTATTAAAAAATAATACCCTATTGCTTATAGTAAGTAGGTTAAGCTAAATATATAAGTTACTTTATAACTTAGTACTAAATTGCCTAGGTTTATACTTATTTACTAAAGTCTCTAACTAAGTAGTAATAAAGATTTAAAGGGATCTAGAGTAAAATTAACTAAGTTAAATTATATAGGTATACTATATAAGGTAGCCTATAAGCTACTAGGCTTAAAGAAACAATAATAAGTTATATTAAAGTGCTATAGTAACTTTTTTAATAGTATATAATTATTTCTATAATAATAATCGCGTTTATATTTATATAGTATTAATAGTATATTCTAAAACCTTAATAATAGCTCCTATTATATCCTTAAAGCTATTTTAAGGGATACCTAAGAAGTTAGTAAGGATAAAAAAAAAATATTTAGGTAGTATTTTACCTTATAAGGTAGTTATAAATAGAGTATTTAGTATAGGCCTTCTATAAAGAGGTTAAATATAAACGGCGTAGTTTAAAGACTAAAGAATAAGTAGTATTTTTAGTAGGTAATACCTTTCTAGGAGAAGCCTATTAATATTCTTACTTTATAAAATAGGGGGACTATATAAAACGCGTCTTTAATATCTCTTTTAAGTAGTAGATATCTATAACCTATAGAAATAACATAGGCTTAAATAGTAGTAACTATAGTATATATTAGTACTCTATATACTTCTAAGATTATATTATTAACTAAAAATGCTAGTAAAAAGGAGAGATTATAAATTTAGCGGTATCCTCTATCTAATTTTAGTACTAGGCTAAGAGGTAAAACTATAATAGGCCCTATTACAATTCTAATATATCCTTTTTTTAAGGTCTAATATTATCTTTTTAAAGATAAGGTCGGCATTATTTTAAGAGGAGTTATAGTTCCTATATAATCTTAGGGTAGGAACAGATTTAGCTTTTATCTTATAGCTATAGGTTAAAATACCTACTAAAATAGCTAGCCGATTACCTAGGTAGTTAAATAAATAAAAAGTGCTATACTAAAATTCTTAGGGGTAACAAATAGTAGTAGAGAGCCTTTACCTTTATAAAGGTAGGGAATAATAGTAATATATTAGGCCTAGGTCCTAGGCATATAATTAAAGTTAATATTATTATTAAGCTAAACTCTACTTTATAAGGGTTGCCTTACTATTTTTAGGCATAAGCTTTAAATAATATAGTATAATCTTTACTATAATTTAAGCACTTATCCGGGTATTTATAAGCTATATTATTATAGCCTCTACTATTAAACTTATAGTAGGTATTAGAGGTATAAAAAGTATTTAACCTAGGTCTCTTTAAGGCGGTAAAGCTAATAGTACTAGATATTATAAAGTATAGCGCTATATACTAGGCTAGTATTTGCTAATTAGCGGGCTCTAGTTAGCTATTAGTTATTATAAAGGTATAATAGTTAAGTGCTAAGTTAAGTATATAACTTACTTAGATATACTAAGTTAATAAAATATAAATTTTATTTATTTAAAGAAGTATATTAGTAATAAGGTCTAGCGGGTATATATAGAGGGTGCTAGTAATAACTATATAGTTAGTAAACCCTTTAAACTAGATACCTTTATCTATAAATAGCTTTCTATTTACCTTTACCTTCCTTATAACTAGAGTACTATTTTTAATTTATATCTTATTAGCGATCTTAATTTAAGTAGTATAGACTTAAAGGCGGGCAAGGTTTACTAAATTAAAGGTACCCTTAAAAATATCTAGGTAATCCCTTTTTATAACTTTAGGAAAGTAAAGTTTAAGCAACTTTACGCTAAAAGGGAGAGGCTTATTAAGGATATTAGCTATAGTAGCTATTACGGTAGCTTATAAGGCTAAAGCGGCTAAGCCTAACTATAATTAAGCTATTTAAGCTAGGTGGTGTTTATACTAGTAAGCCTCCTCTACTAGGTAGGCTTTATGCTCTTCTTTATACTTCTAAATCTCCCTTTTATCTTAGGCTTATTCCCTTTACTCTTTAGTAATTTTATACTCTTTTATAGTAGTAGCGCGTATATTAGCTTTGGACGGCATTATAAAACTAATTAAGGAGGGTATAGCGGTTGTAGACAATAGTATAGTTAAGGTAGGTTTGCTTATTAGGATTATATACGCGTATAAATATCCTAGTTAGTTATAAGCGGTAATAGCGTTATAAAATAATTCTTAAATAAATAAATAATAAATAATAAATAATAAATAATAAATAATAAGTTTAGCGATATTAAAAGCGAATTAGCTACGTAGTAACTGCGTTTAATATTCGCGAATATTATAGGAGGTCTTAGCTTTGTGCGTTACTAAGATAAATACTGCTAAGCAATATATAGACACTAGTATATATATATAGGCTAACTGTGGTTTAAAGCTAACTATAGTTTTAAAGCTAGTTTATAAGTTCAGACCGTATTAAACTTTTGGGCTATGCCGAGCTATAAGCCCGCGTCGCTGTAACTTTACTACAGCTTATACGCGAGGTAGGCAAAAATATAGGAAACGTTAATTATAAAGAGGGCGCTAGCTAAGAAGGAGGATCTATTATTATATTAAAGTAGGGGTTGTAATAGAGGCCTAGTGGTAAAGGGGGGCTTATTTAAATCGCTTATTAACGTTAATTATATATTATATAAAGTTAAAAATAGAGCTTTATCTAGAGCCTAATAAAATCGTTAACTTAATTACAGATTTAAATAAGCTATAGTAGTAGCTGCTACTAATTATAAAACAGGCGATATTAAAAGGCGTATAGATTAAACAGATTATAATATAGAGGCGATTTGCAACCGAATACCCCTTAAGCGTATCTTAGGTGGCCTTAGCCACTTCTCTAAGGAATTTATGGCGTTGTATAGCCCTCTAAAGCCATAGCTCCACTCTATAAACTCGTATAAACTCCTAAGCTAATTAGTGGCTTAAACTAACTCCTGCGAACTCCTAAGCCAATAAAACCTCGCGCTACCCCTAGCCCTCCTATACCCCCCTAAATTCCTCTATAAAGCATCTAAGAGATTATAGGCGCAACTTATATGCTATCTCTAACGTATATTAAATTTAAATAGCTACACTAAGGCCAATTCAGTAACTATTACTATAGTTTGTGATATATTTATATTATAACCGATCCTGCTAATATATTCTAATTAATTAAACTAGCTAGCTAATATATTAGGGGGCGAAGTATAGCCTTAAAGTTTAAAGACTTATTTTTAAACCCGTATTTACCTAATCACCCCTATTAATACTGTAACTATGCTCTACTACTATATTTCTATTTACCCTTAAACTTCTTATAATACCTCTTATACTTTATTACAAATAGCTTATCTAACTTTACTATACTAATATAACATTAATAGCGCGTTATCGGCTAGGTACGCTCTTTTAGACACTCTTATAAACTTTTATAAACTTTTATAAAACTTCTAAGCTATCTAAATAGCAAGGTTTAGGTTTAAACTAAAGAAAAAGAAAAAGGCAGGTAGTTAAAGTATAGACTATTAGGGTTAATAGTATAGAGCTTAGGGCAGGGTATATTAGTATTTTATTGGGGTGCTAAGATCCTAAAGGCCTCCTGCTAGGATTTTGATTTTCCTAATCGTTCTAGTCTTCCTAATAGGCTCCTAATAGGCTCTTGCTAGAAGCTACTAGGATCTTAATCGTCCTAATTATCCTAATAGGCTCCTACTAGGATCTTTAATTTTCCTAATCGTTCTATTAGGCTCCTAATAGGAAACTAGTATTTCCTAATCGTTTTAATAAGCTCTTAATAGGAAACTAGTATTTCCTAATTATGCTATTAAGTTCCTGGTAGAATACCCCCCTAAAGCAATACCCTATATATACCCTTTAAGCTATACTACTAAGGCCCTATACGAGGCTCTATATAAAGCTCTATATAAAGCTCTAAGTATAAAGGCTCTACACGAGGCTCTGCGCGAAACTCTGCGTACAGAGGCTCTATATAAAGCTCCGTATAACACACATTACTATTAGGTCCCCGCTATATTCCTAATAGCCTATATATACCTCTGCTAAGTTACCCCTTAGTAACCACCTTATTTTTTACCCTTCCTTATATCCTCCCTACCTTAGGAGGCACTAGAACGGCAGTTAGTAAAAGACCATCATTAAAACTAGACAACCGTTGCTAGAATAAAATAACCGTCCTAGAGCTAGACGACCGTTTAAACAACTAGCCAGCAAATACTATAAACGATTTAATTAATTAATCAATTGAATTGAACTAAAGCTTTAATATTGGCCCATCACCAAATCGAATTAAGGCCTCTTAGGGAGGCACCCTAGACGACTACCGTTTAAATATATAGCCAGCGAACGCCCATAGAGAATGATTCGAATTAATGCAATCAATCGCAATCAAATTAATACGATTAATCGACCAATCGAATTAAGCAGAGCCTTTGATTGGGCCGACCTCTTCCCCAAATTATAGATATAGATAGTTAGGTATAGATAAGTAGGCACGACAGGCATAGATAGGTAGGTATAAATAGGTAGGCAAAGACAGGCAAGTATAGATAGGTAGGCACGAACAGATAAAACGGTTAAATAGGTAGGATAGGTAGGATAAGTAGGCAGGTAGGTACTAGGCCTAGTTATAACAGAACCTTATAGCAAGTACTACGGTGGGCTCGTTATTGGGCTAGGTGTATAGGTGATGCGTAAAGTCAACAACGTAATAATAACTGGTAGAGTGGTTGCCTAACAGATTAACTCTAATTATATTCTAAGAATTACTATAAGGAAGGAACTATCTAGGTAGGGACTAAGGGTCCTTAAATATACAACCGTACTCCTATAAAATCCTTCTTATATATAATATATATAATGTACGTAATATACGTAACATTCCTCCCGTACCTCGCGTTCCTTACGTATTATATTATGTGACTTATGCTACCATTTCTTGTTATATAGTTCTACCGGCTCCATTCTAGACCGTGCCTATATTAACTAACTAGCTTCCTCTAACTCTTCTCTAAGTAGTTATAGTATTATACTTAAAGCGTCCGTAATACTATCTCCCTCCTTCTTATCTTTGTCCTTAAAGATTTTAAGTATCTCTAAGTTATTTACTAGAGGTGTAATATCCGTCTAATTAATTTGGTTGATATTATTACTTATAATACCTCTTAAGGTTTCTAAACCTCCTTTATCCTTATAGGTGCAGCGTTATACTTATACTATTACTTTAATACTATTACTAGGTAAGATTATACCATCTCTATATTCTTATTGTGTAAAAGAGGGATTAGTTTACGTTACGCTGGCGAGTCCTTTATCTTAGCAACCCTCTTCCTATTTAGAGTATACTAAAGCGAATATTTATTCGTCCTATAACGTTCGCTCTATATCTAACGCTAAGTATGCACGTCCTATAACTCTTAATAGTCGTTAAGTTCCCTAAGTAATTTGTTATAGGGTCTTGTGTTTAATCTGTTACTATAAAGCTTAATAGTAAGCTCTTAAGTGCTCTTAATAAATTATATTAATCGCGAGAGGCAGAACAAGAGGCTGCGGCTGCTTAACAGCGTGCCCTTAAAACTTGTCTTTTGGCCTCTATTTGTCTTCTACGTCTTAAACGGGTTTATAAAAAGGTTCGTTTTAAAGAGTAGAAACTTATAGAATAAGGTCTACAGGAACTTAATAATAAAAGAATAGATTCTCTTTTAATAGCGAAGGAAATAACTCCGAGTAATTCGGCAATTGCTCTTCCTAGGTCCCCCTTAGGTAACTTGTTCTTTAGTAATCTTTCTTTAATATTACCTAACCTATTCTCTTCCGATACTCCTATACCTTTTCTATAGTATTCTTTAAATTCTCTAGTAGTTCCTAAGTAGTCTTATTATAGCCTATCCACTTAACCTCGTACTATGTTTTATTGTTAACGTCCTTATAACTAACGATCTTTAAAACTTATTATTTGTCTTCCTCTTATTCTCTATACGTGTCTGCTTTATAAACTAATAGCTCTACTTTCCTATATGCTGGCTCTAGCATTGCAATATGCTATATAGGGTAGATCTTTATTTTGGCTAGTAGGTTTAACTTAAATATAACTAGTAAAATCCTTTAGCTAATTTTAAAAGGTCCTAGTCTAATATAGTCTAACTTCTTACTTAGTTATTAACTCTTAAAATTTTTATATAGTAGCCACACTTTATCTCCCTCCTTAAGATCTGGTCCCTTAAATCTCTTAGCATTATAATATTTCTTTATTCTTTGCTATACTACTTTAGCTATTTTCATAAGGTTCTTATAAAGATTTATTAATATCTCTATTCTTTACTTAGCTGTACTACTTATCTTCTTTACTTAACGTGGCGATAGCGATATTCTTAGCTCGTATCCGTAATTTACCTTAAATAGTAATATGCCTATTCCTTCTTATGGTGTTATATTATATATAAACTATATAACTAGTAATAGTAATACCTAATTATTCTATGCGTAATTAATATAATGTCTTAAATACTGCTCTAGTGTTTAATTTAATTTTTCCGTTTAATTATCTGTCTGCGGATAATATATAGTAAAAGTTGCTACTTAAACTCCTTATTCTGCTAAGAATACCTCTTAGAATACTGCTACGAATCTTAGATCTCTATCCAATATAATCTTACTTAGTACTCCATATCTTATAAATACTTCTTTAATATAGATTCTAGCGACATCTTCTGCCGATATTTCTTCCGTATATACTATAAAGTATCCCTACTTTATAAGCTTATTTACTATTACTAAGATTATATTATAATCTTGTCCGGTAATAGGATCTCTTAACTTTAATAACTTAATAATAAAGTCCTATAATATAACCTCCTATGGTCTCTCTAGTATTTTAATAAGTTGTAGCCCTCCGTATGGCTTATGCCTTATTAGTTTATTTCTTTAGCAATCTAGACACTCCTTAGTGACCCTTCTAGCTATCCTCTAAATTCCGTTAATAATATACTCCTCCTAGAGTCTTAACACTAAGCCTATAGCTCCGTTATATCCTTAAGTTAGTCCTTTATAGAAATCTTCTATAAATTGCTCTGCTATACTTTTTAGGATGTACTTCGCTTTTTAGTTTTTGTATATATCTATCTATAGATCTTCTAGCTATACTTCTAGAATTCTTTATACCTAAAAGCTTTCTAGTAACTTATAGATTTTCTCTAATTCTTCCTAAGTTACTATGATTTTTAGATAATTATACCTAATTAATCTATTTATATCCTTTCGCAATAAAGCCCCTAATGGCTTTTTATTATTTTGTAGTTTAGCCTTTTAACTTAGAGCGTCCGCTCTCGTGTTATCTATACCCTTAGTGTACTAAATCTTAAAATAGTATTCTGTAAGCATCTCTACCTATCTAACCTATCTTTAGTTAAGTTCCTTTATTATTAGGAATCCTGTTAGGTTCTTATAATCTATCTTAACTATAAATGGTTTCTCTATGCCTTATAAGAATGCTCTTTATTTCTTTAGTGCTGTAACTATACCTAATAACTCCTTATTATAGATGTTATAGTTTAGTTCTAATGGTGTTATCTTCCAACTATAATATACCACTAGGTGCTATTTATCTAGATGCCTTTATATAAAGCACACCCCTAGTATAAAGTCTAATGCATCTATCTTAATAACCGTCTCTAGTCCTAGTTAATAGATCTTAAGAACTAGCTCCTAGGTAAATAACCTTTTAACTTCCTTAAACAGTTCTTATTATCCCTTTTCCTATACCTATAGTTCTTCTTTCTTTATTAACCGCGTAAATGGCTTAATATTCTTTAACTATTACGCTATAAACCTTCTATAGTAATTGCAAAACCCTAGGAATGATCTTAACTATATAACGTTCTCTAGTTCTTACTAATTTACTATAGCCTTAATCTTCTTTAGATCTATACTAAGTTGGCCTAGTTTAATAATAAATTTAATAAAATCTGTCTTTCTAGTAAAGAATTTATATTTCTTAATTGCTACTAGTATCTATTCTTCTTATAGTCTCCTTAAGACCTATTTAACGTGTTCCCTATATTCTTCCTTAGTTATTAAGTAGATAATAATATTGTTAAGGTATACTATAACAAATTCATTTAAGTATTCTCCTAATATATTATTAATTTACTTCTGGAACGTTGCTAGTGCGTTTATAAGCCCGAATTATATAACTAATGGTTTATATAGTCCTTCCTTTAACCTAAAGGCTGCCTTCTATTTATCGCCCTCCTTAATTCTAATCTAATGGTACGCCTATCTTAGATCTATTTTTATAAAGATTTACGTATTGCCTATCCTATCTTAGATTTCGCTAATTAAGGGTAAAGGATACCTATCCTTCCTAATAATGCTGTTTAACTGTCTGTAGTTAATATACAGCCTTAGCTTACTATTCTTTTTTAGGACGAACAGTACTGGATAACCCGCTAATAATTGCGATGGTTTAATATATCCCTTTTATAAGTTCTCCTAGATAAACTCTTCTAATGCTCTACCTTCTTTTTTGGTAAGCTTATAAATTGGAAAGAACCTTAGACTTATTTCTAGTTTTAATTCTATTTTATAGTCCTATACTATATACTCTAATAGCTTTTTACTCTCTAGTAACTATAGTTTCTTACTATACTTATGGTATCTCTTTGGTATATAGCTTAGTCCTTTTTCCATTTTTTATAGGTCGCTCCTACTTAGTACTATACCAACTTGGCTTATTATTATATCTTACGGCGTTAAGTATCCCTAATATTAACCTAACCTATAACCCAATTAATCTTTAGATTGTACTCCTATAACTAAGGCATCCCTAGTATTACCTTGTCTTTCCCTAATAGTAGGATATTAAAAGATATTCGAATTTATCTTCCTTTAATAGTTAACTAAATAGGTCCTGTTTTAAGATTAATAATACTGTCTCCGTAGGCTATTAGATCTCCTAAAATTGTTACTAATAAATATGGGTACTCCTTTCTCCTATATGGTAGTCCTATTTTTTTAACTGCTACTAGTAAGATATGGTTCCTTATTGCTCTACTATCTATTAATACTTTAAACTATTAATCTTACTATTTAACTTATAAATTTAGGTGTTTTCCTTAAATTCCTTTAAGGGTTTAAGGCTTTACTACTAGTTCCCTTTAATCCTATAGGCCTCTACTTTTCCTAACTATTGGCTATTAGATCCTATTTATACTTAGTCTAACTTAGGCTAATACTTAGTTTGCTTTTTATCTTTAATATGCCATAGATAGGTATTCTTTAGATATTTCTACTATTATCGTCTATCTAGGTATTCTTCTATAAGAAATCTTCCTAGTTAAAGTGTTAAGTCCCCTTATTCTTAAACTTCTACTAGGTGCTAGCTATGTATATACTTAGCATTTTAGTATTTCGCCTTATCCGTTATCTAATATATTCTTATTAGATACTTCTAATTTTTATCCTTTAGTGTCCTATATATACTACACGTATTATCCACGTATGCTATCTATAATAGTATATAATATGCTTAGTATCTTAGGTTAACTCTTAGCTCGTTTTTATTCTTAAGTTTAAACCTTTCTTATATTAATCTAAGCGTCGTAACTTTATTTATAGGTACTAAGATTTGTCTTTTATTTCTCTAGTCCTCTAATTACTCCTTTAGATCTTTTAACGTTATAATTAAGGCTCCTTTAATATAAGTTATAGCCTTTTCCGTAATTAGGTAGTCTTGGATAACTTTTTTATCTAACTATATATAGAAATCTTCCCACTTATTATTATGTCGCTGCCTATACCACTTTTAGTATAGCTGCTTAAGTATATACGCCTTATCCGTAAGGAAGTATCTTCTTATTACTATATTGTAATAGCCTTTTATATATTGTTCCTTAAATCTAGTTAGGATTCCTAAATCCTCTTTTTATTCTAGTTTGGTAAGCTACTTAGCTCTTAGTATGCCTGCTTTTAGCCTATTAGTAATTCTTTATATTAGCGCTCTGTCCCTTATATAACCTAGTAGACTAGATCTTTTATCTAGTTTCTGTTCTTGCTATAAGGTAATTCTTACTCTGAATTTCTCTATAGTTTCTTTTCTTTTGCGTCTTATAAGTAGATCCTTAAAGTCTTTATACTTCTTAATCTTAGTATTAACTTTTTAATCTTTAGACTAAACACTATATTTAACTAGTAAGTCCTCTAGGTCTATATATCTGTCTCTTAGTTTAACTGCTACCTAGATTATAGATTCTCTAATCTATAAAGAAGCTTCTTACCTCTTATCTATGGGTGTCCTTATTTATACTCTAAATTCTTAGTTCCTTAAATTCTTTAATCCTAAGCTTGCTTCTAACTTAAGCTTAGCTCCCGCCTTAGTCTAACTAGGCGTCTATAGTGTTCTTATCTCGTTTTAAGAGTCTTAAATCTTATCTATTTTATTTTAAGAATTTAATGCCTGTGGGAAACTCTGTCCTAAGCTTATTTGTATATTCCTAAACTAAGCTATTGCCCTACTCTATCGGTTTTCGTCCGTTGTGGGTCCTTAGGTATGCCTTATCTTATCTTAAGAATCTTAGTTATCTCTTATCTTATTTTAAAATTCTTAAGCCTTTGGCCTTTTACCTTTATTAAGTGGTGAATTAGCACTAGCAGTTGTCTGCTTACTTAATCTTTATAAGATACTCTTCTTGCCGTTTTATAAAGTAATAGATGCCGTATCTAATGGTGTTATAATACCCGTTACTAAACCTTACTCTATAGTAGTCTTAGTCTCTACTTCTAATACTAATGTCTTAAGATCTTCTTTCTTAATATCGCTGAATAGATTTTTCCCGAAGTCCCTTTCTAAATACTGCCTTATTAACACTATACTAAAAGTTGCTGTTAGATCTTTATTGCATTTATAGAGCCTATCTTGCTCTTTATAGTCTTAAGTGGCTCTTAATTTCTCTAAACTAGGTTCCTGTAGCTAATAGCTTGCGCTATACTTAGCGTCTTTATAAATTCGGCACGCGTTATTATAGCAAAACGTAAAGTAGTTAATTAAATAATCTTTTATTCCTTATAGTGTATTATTATCCCTCTATATATATATGCCGTTTACTAGTCCGGTTCCCTTTATTATATAGTAACTCTAACTATCTTTATAATCTCTAGTAAAATAACCCTATTTTCCGTAATTTATATAAGCTCCCTCTTTAAACTATTTTTCTTATTATAGAGTCCGCCTAAATATCTTCTGCTGCTGAGATCCCTAATTTGGCCTTTACTCCTTAGACCTTTAATTACTTAGTCCTTATTCTCTTAATTTCTATAGTATCTTGCTCCATCTTTTATAGGCTTCTTTAGTACCACTTAGGTCTATTAGCTTTACGCTATACTATAGTTTCTAACTTAGCTTTAGTTAATGCGTACTCTATACCTTATACAACTATAGAACTCTATCCTAACCTCTCTTAGTCTATTCCCTTTAGTAGATCCTATTATTAATCTTTATTACTTAATCTATTAATTCCCTTAGGGTGTCCGTATCTTTTATTAGAATAATTACGTCCTAGACTTTAGCCTTAAGTCCCTATTTATACTATGCTATAAGCGCCCTATTATTCTACTTAACTTATATTACTAGTGTTTGGAACTATATTATATACTTAATAGCTAAGGTTCGTTACGTAATGTCTTAAAGCTTTCTTTCTGCCGTGGTTGTTGCCTCTAGGTCTCTAAACATCTATATAAGTTGCTCTATAAATCTATTCTAGCTTAAGAATATAAACCGTACTTCTTAGTTTGTCGTTATTATTCTATTTGCTTGTATCTCTATAAGGTAAAACTTAAACTACTTAAGTGCTCTTCCTAATAAGAACAATCCTATATACGCTATTTAATCTATAGGTATTGCCAGCTTTACTTCCTCTTACGTAACCTTAAAGTGCATTTATATAAGGAATTCTTTAAGCTTTAATCTCTTTTCTAAGAATCTTTTAATTAATAGTAACTTAACCTTTGCTGCTCCTATCCTATTAACCCTTTATTTAAGTGCCGTATTATTTTCTATTAACTAGTTAACTATTTCCTATAGTTGTTTAACCGTTATAGGTTATTATAAGTTAATATCTACTATACTAGTGTTACCTCCTAACCTTAAAGTAGTTGCCGCCGTTAATGGCGTTATGGTGGCTGCTTTTAGTGGCATATTATTTAACTTTTAATACTATAACTAGGTAGTGATTGTGTAATGGAACCTTATAGCAAGTACTATGGTAGGCTCGTTATTAGGCTAGGTGTATAAGTAATGCGTAAAGTTAACAACGTAATAATAACTAGTAGAGTAGTTGCCTAATAGATTAACTCTACTTATATTCTAAGAATTACTATAAGGAAGGAACTATCTAGGTAGGGACTAAGGGTCCTTAAATACACAACCGTACTCCTATGAAATCCTTCTTATACGTAATGTACGTGATGTACGTAATATACGTGACGTTCCTCCTATACCTTGCGTTCCTTACGTATCACATTATGTAACTCGTACTACTATTTCTCGTCATATAGTTCTACCGGCTTTATCCTAGACCGTGCCTATATTAACTAACTAGCTTCCTCCGACTCTTCTTTAAGTAGTTGTAGCATTGTACTTAAAGCGTCCGTAACACTAGTTAGGAAATTAGTACACAGCTAGCAAATTATTAGGAACACCGCTAATTGACGGTTTGGAGCCTCTATAAGAGCCTTACCCCTTATCTCCTTAATTAATCGCTTAATGCCTAAGTAGATATAGACATAGATACAGATATAGGTAGTAGGTAGGAAGGATTAATTTAGATTATTTAAGTTGCTTAAAGCATCGTGTATATAGAATAGGGCCTAAAATTAACCTAATTTATATATTTTAACTGTTATAAATACCAGAGTATTAATATACCTTATTTCGAAATTTGGAATTTTAATTATTTTATATCCTAATTGTCCTAATTGTCCTAATTGTCCTAGAGGTCCTAGAGGTCCGTTTAGTCTATTTAGTTTAGGCGGCCTCCTAATAGGCTCCTAATAGGAAACCGAGTATAAGGGTCTCCTAGAGATCCTAGCAGCCCTAATAAAAGCTATTAGGAGCCTGTCAGCACTATTAGGAGGCATAAACATTTTCCTAATATAGTAGAGCTACTTATATTATAAACATTAGCTAGAGACCCGTTAGGAATATAATTAGGTTTTATATTAAATATAATATATTATTACGGAGTAAGTATAAGCGACGGTAATATATAGCAAGGTAGATATTATTAAGCTATATATATAAACTGTATAAGGAGGTCAAAACGTTATATAAGGAAAAAGGGTAGGAAAATTGGAAGAAGGGGTATATATTATTAGCTTAGTTGCTTAGTTAATATATATATAAAGTAAAATAGAATTTAGGAGGTAGTCCTAGCAAAGCTTAGTAAGATTTAGTAGAACTTAGCGGAATATAGCAGATTGCCGTTAGATTACCGCAAATTGCTATTAGATTACCGTCTTACGGTCAGTCTTTACTTACTAAATTAGTAGAAATAGGTAGATATATATAAGGTATTACAGGGGTATCCTATAATAGTACCCCCCCCCTTTAAACTCGAGCTTTTATAAAATAGGGTTATAGTAGTTCTAGGTAGAGTTTATAAAAGTCTTCTATAGCTTATGTAAGTCCTATAAAGTTAGTAGGTTTCTATAAAAGTTTAGTAAAGCCTTTCCATTTCGTAAGGTATATATATTAGCATTTCCTTCTATTATACTTAATGTCATTAATTCTTTTAATAAAGTACTCGTTTTTACTATCTACTTTAACTAGTAGGGGAGGGTCCTATATCTATTTAGGTAGGGCGTCTAATATAGGGGTAGTAGGGTAAAGAACTAATCTATAGAATATAGGGTAGATTTTAACCGTATTAGGGAGTTTTAGTTAGTAGGCGTAAGAGGAAACAACCTTTTTAATCTTATAATGGCCAGTGTTCTTCTAGTTAAGTTTCTTAGTAGGTTATTTTTTATTTATATTTCTTATATCTAACTAAATAAAGTTACTAATTTAATAAGCCGGTACTAGGGTTTGGTTTTATTTGCTATGGCTTTATAGATAAACTAAGCTTATATTATTTTGTTAGTAAAAAACTATTATAGTTTCTCTATCTTCTCTATAAATTTATTTACTTCTATAACTTATAAGGCGTAATAAGTAAGGCAAGGAATATTATTAAAGGGTTTAAAACCTATTTATAGATACTAGCTGTAGTTAGCTAAGAATAGGGAGACCTTTATAGTTTCTAAAACAAAATTATTTATAGTAAACTTGGTAAATATAAGCTAGTTAATCTAGTTATCCTATAAATATAACGTGTATATCTAAATATACTATTCTATTATAGCGTTTATATATTCTGTTTAACTATCTATTTCTAAGTAATATATAGTGGACAGCAGTACTTTAATACGGAGTTAGGTAGTTAGTTTTTTCTAAAATATAGAGAAAAACTAACTACCTTTATTAGAGATAATTGTTTTAGAGAGTTTATAATCTAGGAATAGTTTAGCAATAGCAGGTGTTAATATATTAGGGCAGGTAATTAAGTATCTTAATTTAGATAGTTAGTCTATAACTACTATAATATTTATGCAGCCTTTATTTACAGGGAGATTAATAATAAAGTTAATTAAGATATTCTTCTATCTTTAGTCTAGAATAGGTAGTAGCTTAAGAAGTCCATTATATGTCTTATATAAAGCTTTAGCTTATTAGTAGATATAGCAGCTAGAGATATACCTTCGTATTATATTATATATATTTAGCCAATAGTACTCCTATTAGAGTAGATCTAAGGTCTTCCCTTAGTCTAGGTAGCTAGCTACTAGTAAATTATATATATATTTAAGGAGCTTAAGCTTAAGTTTATTATAGTTAGGTATAACTAGGCGGTTCTAGTAGTATAAGCGGTTTCTATAAGCTTTATATTTACTTAAAGAACTCTTTTTAAAGTATCTAATACCGTCTTATATTAGCTTAAGCGTCTCTTAAATAAACTTATTATTTAAATATTTATTAATTATAATCTATTTAATTAATTAATTCGTTATTTTAAGGACGTATACTATAAGGTCTTTAATAAGAGGGTTAAATAGTTTAGAATAAAGTAGGGTATAATTTTAGTAAAAGCGCGCTTCTTTTAATATTGGCGCGTCTTATAAGCGTTAGGTTAAGGTATTAGGCTTTTAACCTTAGACGCCTAGGTGGTATATAATTAAGAATTAAAAGCGAAATAGATATTCTAACTAGCGGGCCTAATAATAGCTTGGCTGTTTTATGGTTATAAAGTACTATAGATTCTTATAGTCGCTAAGGACCTTAATTAGAAATCCGGCGCCTTCTAGTTTAGATCGCCATTATTTAAAGCATCTAATAATAGCTAGTAATTCTTTATTATAAATCTTATAGTTATATTTAGCTAGGCTTAGTTATTTTAAAAAGTATACTATAGGGTATAATACTCTATCCTTATTATATTAAGATAGGATACCTTTAATAATATTGTTATATAAATTAGCTTTTATAATACTTATTTAGTTTAGGTTAAAGTATTAGAGTATAAGCGCAGTAGTAAATATAACCTTTAAATAAGTAAAGGCCTTCTTATATTTCTTATTAAAGATAAAGGCTTTATCCTTTTATGTTAGAGCTATAAGAGGTAAAACTAGGGCAGAGAAGTTATTAATAAACCGTTAATAGAAATTGGTAAATCCTATAAAGGCTCTTATATCCTTAACATTCTTAGGTTTTTACCAGTTTATAATTACTTTAACTTTCTTTAAATCTATTTATATGCCGTTTATAAAAATAAGAAGCCTAAAGTATAGGACTTCTATTTTATAGATTTTATATTTATCTATATTTAATTATAGACTAGCTTCTTATAGGGCTTATAAAATAAAATAAACGTATTTCTGGTATTTGGTTAGGTTATTACTATATATTAGGATATCGTTATTATAAGTAGTATAGAAAATATCCAGGTAGGGATATAGGGTATTATTTATATAATATTAAAACGAGCTTAGAGCGTTTATAAGGCCGAAGGGTATTACCAAGTACTTAAATAACCTATATTGGGTATGAAATACAGTAAGCTATTAATCTCCTTTTATAATATAGAGGCGGTTAAATATAGAGATAATATTAAGCTTTATATAGAAGCGAGCCTTACTTAATTAGTTTAGCGTCTCTTATATTAGCGGGATTAGATATTAGTTTTTAATAGTAATAGTATTAAGAGCTTAATAGTCTACGCAGGATCATAGTCCGTTGCTTAGTTTTCTAATAAAGATTACTAATATAGCTATAGGTAAAGAGCTTGCTCTAATAAATCATTTACTTAAATTCTTATCTAGGTACTTATTACGGACCTTATATCGGTAGTAGTGCGACTACTAAAAATAGATATAAACGGGTTAGTTAAGATAGTATAAAAGGCGCTAGAATTAATTAAGCTATAGAATAAGGGGTAGCCAAGTTATGTGGCTAGTTACGTTATAAGTTTAAAACGTAGAAACGTAAGAACGTGGGAACGTAATATACCGACGTACTAACGTACTAACGTACTAACGTACTAAACCCTTTACTATAGGGAGGAGTTATATATTTAAGGACACACGGTCTCTATAGATAGTTTCTCTTCTTTATAGTAAATCTTAAAATACAATTAGAGTTAATCTATTAGGCAACCACTCCACTAGTTATTATTACGTTATTAACTTCTTATTTACCTATATACCTAGCCTATTAATAAGTCTACTGTAGTTCCTACTACATGGCTTTGTTATATATTTACTACTAAGGTTATAGTATTAATAAAGTCGAACAACATGCTACTAAAAGTAGCAGCTATAACAGCGTTCATGGTAGCAACTACTTTGGGATTAGGTAACGACACTAGTATAATAGATACTAACTCTTAGCTAGTTACCGTTAGATAGCTATAGGAAATAGTTAATTAATTAATAGATAATAATAGAATACTTAAAGAAAGGATTAATAGGATCGGAGCAGCTAATGTTAAGTTACCCTTAATTAAGCGATTTTTAGGAGAAAAGTTAAAGCTTAAGGGATTCCTTATATAAATGCACTTTAAGGTTATATAGAAAGGAGTTAAACTAGGAACGCCTATAGATTAAGTCGCTTACGTAAAATTATTCTTAATAGGGAGAGCACTTAAGTAGTTTAAGCCTTACCTTATAGAGGTATAGAAGTATAGTATAACAACTACTAACTAAGAGGTATAATATATACTCTTAAGTTAGAACAGATTTATAGAACGCTTAATACAGATATTTAGAGACCTAAAGGTAACTACTATAGCGGAACGAAAACTTTAAAACTTAATATAGAGAACTTTAGTAATTAAGTACATGACGTAGTTTTAAATATTAGTAATATAAGTTAAATGGAATAATAAGGCGCTTATAGTATAGTATAAATAAGGACTTAAAGTAAAAGTCTAGGACATAATTACCCTAATAGAAGATGCGGATACTCTTAGTTATTTAATTAATTAAGTAATTAAGATTAATAATAGTATCTACTAAAGAAAGCAGACTAAGAAGGGTTAGAATAGAGTTTTACAGTTGTATAAGGCGCAGGGCACGTAATAATAAAGTTAAAATTAAAAACTATAGTATAGTATAGAGCTAATAAACCTAAGTAGTACTAAAAAAATAGAAAATAAAATAAACGACTATAGAAACCTAAAGGATAAGGATTAAGTAATTAAAGGTCTAAGGAGTAGAGGCTAAACTAGGGATCTTAGCAGTAGAAGACATTTAGGCGGACTCTATAGCAAGAAAAATAGTTTAAAAAAGGAGCTTATATAAATTATAGAAAATAAAATTATTTTATTAAAGACTATAAGAATAGTTAGAGTTACTATATAGTAAAGGGAACGAGACTAGCAGAAGATATATATATATATAAAGGGACAATATTATACTATAAGGAACCAAAGAGTGTTTAATTAAGAGTTTTACGTTTTGTTATAATAACGTATACCAAATTTATAAGGACGCTAAGTATGGTATAAGCTATTGGCTATAAAAGCCAAAATTATTAAAGTTTAGAGGAACTAACAAACCATCTTACAGATTAGATATTAAGGACTATAAATTTAATATAGGTAAAGCATTTAGTAATAATAAGGCAATAAAAGCAGCTTACTAGAAGTACGTAGACCTTAAAAATATTATAAAAGAGGTAGAGGATAATTCCACTATAAAATAGGGAATATTAGTAGGGATTAAGACCCCACTAGATACGATATCTATCGCTTTATAAGACGTAAGAGAAGTAGGATAGTGAACTACTTTAGCACCCAATAAAGGCAAAAGGCTATAGGCTTAAGATTTTTAAGAAGAGATATAAGATACTTAAGATTTCTAAGACGGGGTAAGATAAGCTTAAGAACCTATAATAGACAATAACTAATAGAGCAGGGTAACGGCTTAGTTTAGTAATATATAAATAAGCTCAGGACGAAGTTTCCTAAAGGCATAAGATTTTTAAGACGAGATAAGTAAGATTTAAGATTCTTAAAATAAGATAAGAATACTATAAAAGCCTAGTTGGGCTAAAGCTAGAGCTAAGCTTAAGAAAGAAGCAAGCTTAGAATTGAGAATCCTATAAAACCAAATTTTTTAGATATAAATAAGGACTATTAAACAAACCAAGATTAAGAAGTAAGAAGACTGTAAAGATCTACTTGTAAGGCGAAACCTAAAAGAAAATATAGAGGAATTTAGACAGAGAATCCTTATAGAGTAAGAATAAAAGCTAGAATAGAGATCTAGTATACTAGGTTATATAAGGGACAGAGCACCTATATAAAAAATCACTAATAGGCCTAAGGTAGGCACGCTAAGAGCTAAGTAGCTTATTAAATTAGAAGATAAAGAGGATTTAGGGATCCTTACTAGGTTTAAGGAACAATATATAAAAGGCTATTATAATATAGTAATAACAAGATACTTCCTTACGGATAAGCCGTATATACTCTAATAGCTGTACTAAAAGTGGTATATGTAACGACATAATAATAAGTGGGAAGATTTCTATATATAGTTAAATAAGTAAGTTATCTAGGACCACCTAATTACTAAAAAGGCTATAACTCACATTAGGGGAGCCTTAATTATAATATTAAAGGATCTAGAAGAATAATTAGAGGACTAGAGAAGCGAAAGGCGTATCTTAATACTTATAAATAAAGTCGTAACGTTTAGATTAATATGGTAGAGGTTTAAACTTAAAAATAAAGATAAGTTAAACGTTAACCTAAAGTGCCTAGTACACTATACGCTATTATAGATTGTATATATAGATAATATATATAAAATATATAAAAGTCCAAAAAAAATCGGAAGTACTCTATAAGGATATATTAGGCGCTAGATAAGTAATAGTATAAGAATACTAAGTATATACGCGGATGGCATTTAGTAAAAGTTTAAAAGTTAGAAGACTTAATACTTTAACTAAAAAGATTTCTTATAAAAGAATACTTAGATAGATAATAGTGGTGGGAATACCTAAAGAATACGTATCTATAGTATATAGAGGATAAGAAGCAAACTAGGTATTAGCTAAAGAGTAAGCTAAGTATATAAGGATCTAATAGATAATAGTTAGGAAAAGTAGAGGCCTATAAAACCAAAGGGAGCTAATAATAGAGCCTTAGACCCTTAAAGAAATTTAAGGATAATACCTAAATTTATAAGTTAATTAGTAAGATTAATAGTTTAAAATACTAATAGATAGTGGAGTAACTAGAAACTATATCTTATTAATAATAGTAAAAAGAATAGGACTACTTTATAGGTAGAAGAAATAGCCTTACCTATTAGTTACAATTTTAGAAGATCTAATAACCTATAGAGGAGGGATTATTAACCTTAAAATAGGATCTATTTAGATAAATATTAAAGGGAGATAAATTAAGATGTCTTTTAATATTCTACAATTAGGATAGGATAAGGCAGTATTACCTATACCTTAATTATAGGAATATAATCTAAAGATTAATTAGATTATAGGATAGGTTAATATTAGAAATACTTAATAATATAAGATATAACAGTAAACTAAGTTAGTATAGTACTAAGTTAGAGCAATATATAAAAAGACTAAGTGAGGCTTAAGTTATATACTAAAAAGATACTATAAGTATAGTAAGAAACTATAGAGCCTAAAAAGTAAAAAGCTAGCAGATTATATAGTATAGGACTATAAGATAGAGTTAGAACTAGAAATAAGTTTAAGGTTCTTTCTAACCTATAAGCTTACTTAGAAGGAGTTAAGAGCACTTAAAAAGTTTATCTAAGAAAACTTATAAAAGGGATACATTAAACCATTATAGTTATTAGCATGATATCTAATACTATTTATACTAAAGAAAAACGGAAAACTTAGGCTATATATTAACTATAAATAGTTAAATAGTATTACTCGAAAGGATAGGTATCCTTTACCCTTAATTAGCAAAATCTAGAATTAGATAGGCAATATATAAATCTTTATAAAGATAGATCTAAAATAGGCGTACCATTAAATTAGAATTAAGGAAGGTAATAAATAGAAGGCAGCCTTTAAATTAAAGGAAGGACTATATAAATTATTAGTTATACAATTCGGATTAATAAATATACTAGTAACGTTTTAGAAACGAATTAATAGTGTATTAGGAGAACACCTTAATAAGTTTATTATAGTATACTTTAATAATATTATTATCTACTTAATAACTAAGGAAGAATATAGAGAACACGTTAAATAGGTCTTAAGGAGACTATAAGAAAAATAGATACTAGTAGCAATTAAAAAATACAAGTTCTTTACTAAGAAAACCGATTTTATTAGATTTATTATTAAACTAAGTTATATTAGTATAGACCTAAAGAAAATTAAAGCTATAGTGAGTTGGTAAGAACTAGAGAATATAATATAGTTAAGGTTATTTCTAGGGTTTTGCAACTACTATAGAAGGTTTATAGCATAGCAGTTAAAAAATATTAAACTATTTACTAGGCTTATAAAGAAAGAGGAACTATAGGCATAGAGAGATAAGTAAAGAAAGTTATTTAAGGAACTTAAGAAGTTATTTACCTAGAAGCTAATCCTTAAGATCTATTAACTAGGGCTAGATATAGTTATAGAAATTGTTAGTATTATAAGGTGATATCACGTATCTATAAGTTGTAGGTAGTATAATGGTTGTTATTCTTATATATATTAGGGAGGGCGAGGAGCTTAAGGCTCCTCGCCACGCTACTGCCGCGGCGACACGTGACGGCAACTTGCCGCACGTAACGGCAACTTACCACCTGTAATGGCAATTTGCCTTATATAGTAACCACTTACCTTTATTCCTAACACTAGCAACTCTTCTTTTATAGTTGCCATCTATATATATATATACCGCTTAACTAGCGTAGCAAATATTAATCCTCCTTACTTATTATTGCCATTATAATATAAGTCTTACTGTTCCAAAATTTGCCTCTTAGCACGTAGTGCTTTCTTACTTAGAAGTTGTAGGTAGATATCTTATTTAGAGGGCCGCTAAGGCGCTAGTAGTAAGTAAGCTAATAGCAATTTTCTATCCCAGGGATAAAAAATCCTAATTAGCTGGGTTAAGTTAGGGTCTATAGAATGTTATGCTCTAAAAAGTCTTAGTAAGAGAATCTAACTAATTAGATAACTTTAACCGCCGGTTAAAGTTCCTAGATATCTTAAGACCTTATATAACTAAGAAATTTCTAGGGACTCCCTTTTAACCTAACCTTTAACTTATATACGTAGAGTATTTATATTAATAAACGTCTCTAGTGCCTTATTTAGGTTTGCCTTTGTTATTATATTTACTAGGTTATCTTAGCTATTAATCTATTAAATCTTAAAGAGTTCTTAACGCTTATAGGATTGCTAAAGTGCTATAATATTAATTATAAGGCGCTTCTCCTTTATGGTATTAAGCTTAACTAAATACTTATAGAGGGAATATAAGTTGGTGTATATAATTATAGGGATAATAGGAAGTTTAAGTTAATCTATAATTATCTTTAGGGTAGTTCTAATTGCAATTGCTATATTAACTCCGCTAACTATACTATATATCTTTAATACTAAAATATTTCGGGTAATGCGCTTACTCTTAGTTAAGCTCTAATAGATAAGATTACTATAGATTATAAAGTTATTCTCTCTAGTAAATTTATTTGTGATAATAATCCTATATCCTAACTAGGAGCTAAAATCTTTATTATTTGTAAATAATCTATTAATAAATATAAAGAGCTTAGTAGTAGGAAGATTAATAGGCATATAGAGTAGTCCCTAATTAAGATGGTTTATTTACTAGAAAAGACGCTTATTTAGGGCAAGGACATTATCTTTAGTTAGTTTCTAGTATTAGGCGGCAATAGAGAGATTAAATAAAGCCTTAGGTTAATAGATAGAAGCAATATAAGCTTCGCAAGCGCGTTACTCTATATATCCTTACTTTAGAGAATTAGCGTTAATAATATTAATCTTCTTACCTTAACCCTTTTAGCGTAGAGTAATAGAATCCTTATTTAGGGAGAGGATACATCTATTAAAGAGTAATATTGTTATTAAACTAAGCTTTTTCTTTGGCTTTATTATAAAATTTACCTTTACTAGCTCGTCTTCTTTAAGAGCTAAGAATTGGTCGTCTCCTAAGATAATTATATTATTAGTTTATATACCGATGATTCTAAATAGAGTTTCTATAGTTGTAATAAGGAAGTAGGGATTAAATATAAAAGTAGTTATTAAAAGCTTCTCTTTATAGTGCTTGCTATAGGTAGCCCATTAGTAAGTTCCTACCTCTGTGATCCTATATAATGGCTTAAGCACAACTATAATTATATCTTTAGGATACTAGTGGCAAATTTGCTCTGGAAGGTATACTAATATTAAGCGCTAAAGGTGCGTCTCTAATTAGGTATAGGCTTAAGTAATATCTTATAAATAAACCGCTATTCTATTTTTTATTAAGGAGGGAGCTAGCGCAATAATAACTCGCTAACTAGCTCGTTAAATTGTGGGAGACTACGTAAGAATTACCTCCTTACTATTGTCGTTATAGCCTTAGATAATAAGCCTTAATTTCTTAAATAGGGCGTTAGTAGCTTTGCCCTTAATCTTGTTAACTATTCTTAACTTAAAGATGCGAACTCTATTAAACCTAGTAGGGTTATACTTCTTAAATTTAAAGACTCCTCTTATAATAAGACTATTAATCTCCTGCTTATTGGATGCTTAGAAAGGAGCTCTTAGAGTTATAATATAACCTTCTTTTTAGAGCTGTTTTGCAAGTTTAAAGTTAGCCTTCTCCTTAGCTGTTATAAAGGCCATTAATAACTTAACTCTATTCTTAATGGCGGCAATAAATTGTTCTTTAAAATTAATAAGATGTTAGCAATTTTGTAATCCCTTTAGGTGACCTCTACCGCGTTATAGTTGTAGCGTATCTACTACAATTATATTAGGATTGTAGTCGCCTTCTAGAGTATATTAATTATAGTTCTTTTTTAGGGTATCTTTTAGGGCATCCTATAAAGGCTTAGAATTGTTATCTTCATAATAAGGCTTAATAATAGTTAAATGGAATTAAGTAGGTCCGTAAGGCATCTAAATAGTATAAGTTTAACTATTAATTATAATAAGTTGGTATAGGCCTAACTATCTTCCCTTTTTATGCTATACGCGTACCTTAGACTAGAGTAGTAAATTAAGCGTAGTTAAGGTATTTAGGCTATTTCTTATTCCTAGTGCGTTGTTAACCTAGCGTGTAGCGTAGAGATATTATACCTCCTTTATTGCCTTATAAATAGCCTTAGCTTATTATATAATATAGGGAGATAGTA
>Ga0307515_10004918_pt1 | contig 27297 bp, 22 predicted proteins | sample 17_EM_MG_FD_194513 | JGI IMG/M metagenome (GOLD analysis project Ga0307515, IMG submission 194513) | Populus trichocarpa ectomycorrhiza microbial communities from riparian zone in the Pacific Northwest, United States - 17_EM | ecosystem: Host-associated > Plants > Roots > Unclassified | place... | reverse complement strand
CGAGCGCGGCGGCGGTGTTACGGCCGATGCCCAACAGCCGGGCGGCACCGGCGCGGGTGAGTGGTGCGTCGGCGCCGTGCACGGCGCGCAGCAGCCGGATCTGGTTGTGCACGCGGAGGTCGGCGCTGGTCTGCATCCACCCAGCATCCATTATGTCCCCGTCGGGGACAAAATTTGCCCACACGGCCGGCGGCCATTAAGTTCCCGACAAGAACAAAAAAACCACCGAACTGGCCCCGGGTATAGCGCCTGGTTCGGAACGGGGGCCGCGGCCAGAGGGAGTCCAGGGGGCGTCCGGGTCCGGTGCAACCCGGCGCGCATCCGGTGTCCGGCGAGAGCCGGGCGGGTCGAGCGAAAGGCCTTGGCGTGACTCGGCGGCGTGACCCCGTCTGCCGGGTGAATACCCGCGGCGGTACATTCCGTCGGTCCGACTACACTCGGGCGTGCCACGGAATTGAAGTGGAGCCGAGGTCTTTCGAACGCCAGGAGGCTCGGGTGGCGAAGCCGACCCTGCAGACGGTCGCCGATTATGTCGGCGTTTCCCGCAGCACCGTCTCGAATGCCTACAGCCGACCGGACCAACTGTCCCCTGCGGTCCGCGAAAGAATCCTCGAGGCCGCCCGCTCGCTGGGCTATGCCGGGCCCGACCCGACTGCCCGATCCCTGCGATCCGGCCGCGTCGGTGCCGTGGGTGCCCTGCTCACGGCGCCGCTGGCGCAGGCGTTCACCGACCCTTACGCTGTGCTGTTCATGCAAGGGCTGGCCGAGTCGGCGGAACGCCACGGCAGCTCTTTGTTGCTCGTTCCCCTGTCCGTCGAGGACGGTGCCGCCGCGATTCGCGCGGTGCAAAATGCCGCCGTTGACGGATTCTGCGTCTATTGCGTTCCCGACTGGCATCCGTCGCTCACCGTCATTGCGTCCCGAGGCCTTCCCGTCGTCAATACCGAGCGGCGCGCGGACGGCGGCCCCGACGCCATGTACGTAGGCATAGACGAATGGGCCGCCGCGCATTCCGTCGCCGCGCATGTCGCCGCGCTCGGCCACCGCCGCATCGCTGTGCTCTCCGATTACGTGGTCGCTCACGGCGGAACCGGACCGGTCGACGTGCCCTCCCTCGACGACGTCCAGTACTTCGCCACCCGCGAACGCCTGCGCGGATTTCGGGACGCGTTCGCCGAGGTAGGCGTGGATTGGGCCGACATCGCGGTGGTCAACGCCCAGGCCAACACCCGGGCCGACGGTGCCGCATCCGCCGCGGCGCTGCTCGACCGGGCGCGTCGCCCCACCGCCGTCCTGGCCTGTTCCGACGCCCTGGCGTTCGGTGTCCTGGACGCTCTCGCGCCACGCGGCCTCCGGCCCGGCCGCGATGTGTCCGTGACCGGATTCGACGGCGTGCCCGAGTCCGCCGCCGCGGGCCTCACCACGGTCCGGCAACGGGCCGTCGACCGGGGACGGATCACCGGCGAGATGCTGCTGAACCCGCCCGCCGTTGCCGCCGCGCGGCAGGTGGTCCTCCCCACCCAGCTGGTCGTCCGTTCGTCCACCGGCCCGGTCACCCCGAGCTGACCCGGAGCGCCGCCCTGGACCGGTAGACATCCGGTTCGAATACCATGGCCGCTGCTCCTACCAGGCCGGCGGCGGCACCCAGCTGGGCGGGGCGGATCGTCAGGTCGGTCAGGAACGGCAGCGTTCCATAGTGTTTCAGGCCTTCCCGCAGAGGCGGAAAGAGCAGATCCGCCGCTCCGGCCACGCCTCCCCCGATGACCACGTCGGTCAGATCGCACAGTGCGCCCACCGACGCGATGCCGGCGGCCAGTGCTCGTGCCGATCTCGCGAACGCCTCGATGGCGGTGCTGTGGCCGTTTCGCGCGTCTGTGGCCAGGTCGACAGCGTCCGGTGCGGGTGCGGTGGGCGTCCAGCCGTTGGCCAGGGACCAGCGGACCATGGCGGGACCGCTGGCCATGGTCTCGACGCACCCCCGGGCGCCGCAGCCACATCGGGATCCGTTGAGCTCGACGATGACGTGGCCGATGTGGCCGGCGTTCCCGGTGGGGCCGGCGGTCAGCCGGCCGTCCTGAACCAGGCCGCCGCCGACGCCGGTGGAGACGACGATGGCGAGCATGTCGGAGCTGTCGGCTCCGCCGCCGCGCCAGTGTTCGCCGGCCGCCGCGCAGATGCCGTCGCCGGCCAGCCGTACGGGTACCTCCGGCAGGACCGCGGACAGCCGTTCCACCAGGGGGAACTCGCGCCATTGAGGAATGTTGACGGGGCTGACGGTGCCGCGACGCAGGTCCAGCGGGCCGGCGCACGCCACGCCGAGCCCGGCGATCGGCCGACCGGCCGCCGCCGTCGACAGATCCTCCACGATGGCGGCGACGGACTTCCAGACCGAGCCGGGTGCGGACCCGGGCGACAGCGCTTCGGGCGTACGGATGGGCTGGGTCGGTCTGGTGTGCAGCTCCGTGATGGTGCCGCTTTCCGCCACCAGGCAACCGGCGATCTTGGTGGCTCCGATGTCGAGGGCCATGGCAAGGATGGGGGTCACTACGGGCTCCTCACTGTGCGGCGGTCAATCCGCGACGACGTGCTGGCGTTCCCGGCCGGTATCCGTGCTGGGGCGATCGGGCTTCGCGAAGCGTCGCCCGGCTATGTGGAGGACGCACAGCGCTGCGGCGGTGGCGGGGATCAGCCAGATCGCGGCCGACAGGGAGGAGCGGTCCGCGGCCGCGCCGATGATGGCCGGCGCCATGAAGGAGCCACCACCGGAGGCGAACATCAGGACACCGGAGATGGAGCCGCTCGACTGGGGTTGCGCGTCGATGGCCAGGGCGAGCAGCGACGGGATCACGGCTGCCAGGCTGCCGCCCAGGACCAGGGCGCCGATCACGGACAGGACCACGCCGGCGTTCGCGGCGAGCAGCGCACCGGCGGCTACCGCGATCGCGGTGCAGACCGAGACCATGCGGTGCGGATCGGCTCGGCGCAACACGCCGCCGAAGACCAGGCGGCCGACGAGCATTCCCGCCCAGAACAGGGACGCCATGTTCGCGGCGAGTGCGGTGCTCGAGCCGACCACGTCGCGGAAGTAGGTCGCCGACCAGTAGGCGAAGCCCCATTCCACCGCCGCGGCGAGGAACACCGTCACGAAGATGATGCTCCAGCGCGGCGACCACCAGCTGATCTTCTGCGACGGCGCCGACGGCGTGCTCGCCGCCGCCACCGTGGCGGGGACGCGCGGCATCCACCAGACCGTCAGTACGAGGAGGATCAACGTCAGCAGCGACACGAACTGGTACAGCATCCGCCATTCGCCGGTCCAGCCGATCGCGGCGCCGGCGATGAGCGGGGCGATGAGTGCGCCGGCTCCGAACGAGACGTTCAGCAGGGACAGCGCCGACGCCCGCCGTTTCGTGTACAGGTCGGAGATGGTCGCGTTGACCAGCGTCGTGAGACCGCCGCCGGCGACCCCCGCCAGGCCGACCGTGGCGAGCAGCGCCGGGTAGGTCTCGACCCACGCGGTGGCGAGCAAGCAGGGCAGCAGGACCGCGGTGCTGATGATCAGCAGCAGCCGCCCGGACAACCGGCTCGTCAGCGCGCCGATCAGCAGCGAGCCGGTGAGGAAGCCGGCCGACGAGATGGTGAAGATGCTGCCGCCGGCGGCGTAGCTGAGGTCGAGCTCGTCGTTGATCAGGGGCAGCGCGGTGCCGAGCAGGGTGGAGGCGAACGCCCAGAGGAACGCCCCCGCGTGGAGCGTCGCGGCGGCGCGGCGCAGGACGGCCGGATTCATCGGGCGCCGCCCACCGCGGCGCGGTTCTGTTCGTCCACCGCTGCGGTGACCTCGGCGGCGATGCCGGCCAGGCCGGGCCGCAGTTCCACGAGGGTACGCAGCAGACGCCCGGTCCAGGTGCTGTCACGCAGCACCCGTCGCGCCGAGGCGCGCACCATCTCCGCGCGGGTCCCGTCGTCCAGCGCCAGCGCCCGCCGGATCGCGTCTGCGGCCGCCGCGTCGTCGCCGCTGCGGCCGAGGATCGCGTCGACGCCGTCGGTGGCCTGCTCGGGGAAGCCGCCGGAGTCGCTGAGCACGAGCACGGTGAAGGTGTCGCGGGCCAGCAAGCGGACCTCCATCGGCATGATGCCGCACGGCTCGTTCTCGCTGTACAGCACGGCGGCGCGGGTCTTCGGCCACTGCACGAGGCTGGCCACAAGTTCCTTGTCGAACGAGGTCAGCAGCGTCGCGTCGACGTCGAGCTCCGCCCGCAGCTGGTGCAGGTCCTCGCGCCGCAGGTCTGTCATCAGCACGAGGTGTGCCTCCGGGGCGATCCGGGCCGCAGCGCGCAGCACCAGATCGTGGCGTTTGAACCCGGCGGCGCGGGCGAACGACACGATGAGCGGCCGGTCGCGGGGTACCCCGGCGGCGGTGAGGCGCTCCGAGATCTCGCCTTCGTCGCGCCGGCGGTACCACGGGTCCAGCGGGTTGATGCCGTTCCCCGCGGTGACCACCGTGTCCACGCCGGCGCCGTAGTCGCCGACGATCTGGTCGCGCATGAAGTGCGAGATGGCGCCGAGCCGCGCCGAGGGCTTTATCTTGGCCCACTGCACGGCGGCGCACTCGACCATGAGCCGTTCGGGGTTGGGCACCGGCATCTCGTGGGTCAGGGCGCTGGCGTGACTGACGAACAACGTGGTGATGTCGAGATCCGCGGCCATGCTCTGGCTGGCCGCGTAGATGCTGGTCAGGGCGTACGGTACGTCGTGGCAGTAGGCGATCACGGTCTTGTGGCGCTGGGCGAGCGTGTACAGCAGGCCGGTCGCCGCGCCGGACAGCGCCTTCCAGTTCTCCATACCGCCCAGTTCGGGCACACCCCAGGGGCTGCGCGGCTCGTTGCCGTCGGTGTAGTTGGGCAGCAGGAACAAATCGCCGCCCATGTCCTGCAACTGCTTGCGGCCACGCTGCAGGCCACCCGGCACCCAGCGGGGATGCGCGGACGAATACGCGATCTCCGCCGCATACGGCGTGAGGGAGACTCCGCGCTTGGCGAACTCGGGCTGCAGCTGGTTCAGGGCGCTCATGTGGCCCTGGGTCACGGCACACACCCCGCCCCCGAAGATCTGGAAGCCTTCGAACGTGAGGTGCACGATGGCGATGTCGCTGGTCTCCGACACCGAGGGCGCGGCGATGGCCGTCATGGACGATCCTTTCTCCGGGTCTGACCTACCGTACTGTATCGATTCAGAAGATCGCCAAGATCCGCCAGACCTCGGCAGTGTTCCGCCTGCGTGGTGGGGATTCTTGGACTCTAAGTGGCGAAGCCATGACTCTTGGCGTCGATGCGCGACCATCTTGCAGGGCGCGTTCTGAATCGGTCAAGTAGGCAGCTCGGCCCGGGGGCGCCTCCGCGCCGGCGACAAGGCGGTTGACCTGCGCGTCCACCCGATTTCGAAATGTTCTCGCAACAGTTGAGGGTCGGCGGGAAGTCGCCAGAACGCTCTCGACCTGCATCGATGCTGATCGTTGCCGATCACATTGTTTCGTTTCGAACAAGTGCTTGCGAGATCGACGGCCACCCATGTTACGTTTGGCGCCGAGAGCACCCGATCGGACGACATGAGCGATTAGCTCATCCGTTATCGTCCGGCGGCTCATTCCACGCCGCCGAGGGTGCACCGCTCCCATCTACCCACGCGGGGGAATTGATGACAGCGCAAGAGCTGAGGCAGCGCTCTGCCCAGGATTACATCTACTATCCGGTCAGCGAGAAAAAGATGTCACGCGGCGAGGGCATCTATCTCTACGACGCCGACGGCGGACAGTACATCGACTGCGCATCGGGAACGTTCAACCTGAGTCTGGGATATTCGCATCCTGCGGTCCTGGAGGCCATGCGGGTGCAGGCGGAATCCGCCGTGCACGTCACGTCGAGCTATCTGACCGACCCCGTGGCGGACGTCGCCCGCAAGCTGGTCGAGGTCGCGCCCGCGAATCTGACCAAGGCGAACCTGAAGGTTTCCAGCGGGTCGGCAGCCAACGAGGGTGCCATCAAGATGGCGCAGCTGGCGACGGGCAAGCGGGACGTGATCACGCTGTTCCGCAGCCACGTCGGCCAGACCATGATGATGACGTCCATGTCCGGGAACTCGTTTCGCCGCAGCCCGTTCCCAAACCTCTTCCCGGGCGCTCTGCAGGTGCCGGATCCGTACTGTTTCCGCTGCTTCTATCGTCAGAACCCGCAATCATGCGGCATGATGTGCGTCGACCGTATCGAGGATTTCCTGGAGTTCGCGAGTAGCGGCCAGGTCGCCGCGATCGTGGTGGAACCCATCTCCGGCAATGGCGGTAACATCGTCCCTCCGGACGGCTACTTTCCGCGCCTGCGACAGTTCTGCGACGACCACGACATCGTGTTGATCTTCGACGAGATCCAGACCGGAATAGGTCGGACCGGGCACATGTTCGCCGCCGAGCACTTCGGCGTCCAGCCGGATGCCATCACCACGGCGAAAGGCCTCGGCGGCTCCGGCGCACAGGTCGCCGCGATTCTGGCCGCCGATCGTCTGCACGGATTGCCCGCGCACCACCATTCCTTCACCTATGGCGCCAATCTGATGGCGGCCGCGGCGGCGAGCGTCACCCTGGACATCGTGGGCCGGCCGGAATTCCTGGCGAACGTCCGGCGTACCGGCGATTACATCATGACCCGGCTGCACGACATGCGGCAGCGATATCCGTTCATCGGCGACGTCCGGGGCGTGGGCCTCATGATCGGCTTCGAACTCGTGAACCCGGGCGGCTCCGAGGCCGTGACGCTCACCAACCACATCGCGGCCGAGGCGATGAAGCACGGGCTGATCCTGCGCACCTCGCGCTACGGGTTCGGCAACGTCCTCAAGATCCGGCCACCACTGATCCTCACGATGCAACAGGCCGAAGTCATCTGCGACCGGGTGGACGCGCTGCTGAACGAGACAGCGGCATGAGGAAGCTGCTCGAAGGCATGGGTGCCGCCGTACGCGACGCCATCCGGGCGCACGAGGCCGGCGGCGCCACACGGCAGGTGTTCGGGGACTCGCCGGGCGGCGACGCCCAGTTCGACATCGACGAGATCGCCGAGCGAGTCGTGTGGCAGTACCTCCAGGACCACGCCGGCTCCGCGCTGGCCGTCTACACGGAGGACGGCAGCTTGCGCACCACCGGACCGGACCCGGAGTACGTCCTCGTCGTGGATCCGATCGACGGCACCCGTCCCGCTTCCGCGCAGCTCGAGATGGGTGTGTTCTCGGTCGCGGCGGCACCCATGGGCACCGGCGCCCCGGTGCTCGGGGACGTCAGCTCGGCCCTGGTGCTGGAACTCAAGAGCGGGGCGTCGCTCTACGCCGGGAGCGAGGATCCGGGCGTCCATCCGGTCGGCTACCCGCACCCGGTGCCGCGGCTGAGCCCCAACACGTCGCTGAGCAGGATGTTCTGGTCCATCGAGTTCAACGGTCACCCGATGCGGCTGATGACCGGCGCGTACGCCCACCTGGTGGACGCGTCGACGAACACGGGTGGGCTGTTCGTGTTCAACAGCGCCTCGTTCTCGATCACCCGGATCGTTACCGGGCAGCTCGACGCGTACGTCGACATCGGCAACCGGATCCTGCGCGACCATCCGGAGACGGAGGCGGAGTTCCGCGCGGTGGGCCGGGGCAGCATCCTGCACCTCTTCCCGTATGACATCGCAGCCAGCGTGCTCATCGCCCGGCAGGCCGGTGTCGTCATCACCGACGCGTACGGCCAACCGCTGGACGACATGCTCCTGCTGGACCTTGCCCCGGAGAACCAGCGCTCGTGTGTCGCGGCGTCGACTCCGGAACTGCATGAACAGATCATCGACCGGATCCGCTGGGACGCCGCGGGATCCGACGAACCCGAAAGGAGGCTCGCGTGAAAGCCCTGGTGCTCACCGAGGAGCGGACCCTGGCACTGGTGGACCGCCCGGAACCCACCTGTACCGCGCCGGACGACGTGGTCGTGCGGGTGCGCCAGACCGGCATCTGCGGTACGGACCGCGGGGTCCTGCTGGGCAAGTTCCCGGCGGAGGCCGGCGTCATCATGGGCCACGAGGCCGTCGGATGGGTCGCCGAGATCGGCGCGGGGGTCACGACTGTCAAGGCCGGTGACCGGGTGATCGTGAATCCGACGCTCTACTGCGGGCAGTGCGACCGCTGCCGGTCGGGACAGCTGAACTTCTGCGCGAACAAGACGGGCAACGAGATCGGCCTCGACCGCGACGGCAGCTTCGCGGAGTTCATCCGGATCGAGGAGCGGTTCCTGCACGCCGTCCCGGACGGTATGGACTTCGATCGGGCCGTACTCGTCGAGCCGCTCGCCTGCGTGCTGAACAACCTCGACGCCGCCCGGCTGCAGCCGGGCGACTCGTTGATCGTCCTGGGTGCCGGACCGATCGGGGTGGTGGTGGCGATGACCGCCGCGCACTTCGGCCACCCGGTCACGCTCGTCGAACCGGACCCGCTGCGCCGGCGGGGCGCGCGGGACGTCCTGGGTGACCCGGTCCGTGTCGCCGCGCCGGAGGAGGTGGACGGTCAGCGCGCCCAAGTCGTCATCGATACGGTGGGAAGCCTGCTCGAGGCGGCATGCGAACTGGCCACAGACACCGGCACCGTGGTGATTATGGGGTTCGACGACCGGGCGGTGGCACAGGTGCGTCCGCTGCGAATCCTGCAGCGCGGGCTGACGATCGTGGGGGCCGGCGACTACAACAGCCTGAACTTCCCCCGGGCCGTCCTCCTGGCGCGGCATCTGCCACTCGAGCGGCTGATCACCCACCGTGTCCCGCTCGAGGAGTACGCGTCGGCGATCGACGCGGTCGGGGCCGGGCAGGAAGGCCGGTACGCCGGGCTCAAGGTGCTCATCGAGGAGCCGTCCCCGGGGCACCCGGAGGAGGACCTGGCTCCGGACGCGTCGATTTCCCTGCCGCCGTCGTTCACGTTCGGCGCCGCCACGTCGGCGTACCAGATCGAGGGCGCCGTCCGAGCCGGCGGCCGCGGCGCATCGATCTGGGACACGTTCAGCGCCGAGCCGGGCCGTGTCCATGACGGCCACACCGGCACGGAGGCGATCGACCATTACCACCGGTACCGGAGCGACGTGGCGCTGATGGCGTCGCTGAACCTGAACGCCTACCGGTTCTCCATCGCCTGGCCCCGCGTCCAGCCCACCGGCCGCGGTCCCGTCGTCGCGGCCGGACTGGACTTCTACGACCGCCTCACCGACGAGTTGCTGTCGCGCGGGATCCGCCCGATGCCGACGCTGTATCACTGGGATCTGCCGCAGCCGCTGCAGGACGCGGGAGGCTGGGGGAACCGGGACACCGCCGCCCGCTTCGCCGATTACGCCGCGCTGGTTACCGGGCGCCTCGGCGACCGGGTGGACACGTTCCTCACCGTCAACGAACCCTGGTGCGCGGCGTTCCTGGGGCACGCGTCCGGCGTGCACGCCCCGGGCCGTACCGATCCCGGACTCGCGCTGGCCGCGGCGCACCACCTGCTGCTCGGGCACGGGCTCGCCGCGACGGCGATCCGCGGCGTGAGCCCGGTCCGGGTCGGCCTGGCGCTGAACCCGGCCGCGGTGCGCCCGGCGTCGGACGACCCGGCCGACATGGACGCCGTACGGCGCATCGACGGACTCGCGAATCGCCTGTTCCTGGATCCGCTCCGCGGCGCCGGCTATCCGGCCGACGTCGTCCGTGATCTGGCCGCGATCACCGACTGGGGATTCGTGCGACCCGGCGACGAGAACATCATCGGCTCCGGCGTGGACGTACTGGGCGTGAACTACTACACGCCCACGTTGGTCGCGGGCGGCGCCGGGCCGGGCGAGGAACGACAGGACGGGCACGGCGGCGGGCCGTCGCCGTGGCCGGGGTGCGCCGATATCCGGATGCTGCCGGCGCCGGGCCCGCGCACCACCATGGGCTGGCCGATCGACGCCTCCGGCCTGGAGCAGGTCCTGCACGACATGGTCAGGCACTTGCCCGGCACACCGCTCGTCGTGGCGGAGAACGGCGCCTCCTTCGACGACGTGGTCGGGCCTGACAGCCGAGTGCACGACGACGACCGCGTCGGTTACCTGCGCACCCACCTGGCGGCGATCAGCCGGGCGGCGGCCGACGGGGTGCCGGTGGAGGGTTACTACCTCTGGTCGCTGTTCGACAACTTCGAGTGGCAATACGGCTACTCCAAGCGATTCGGCATCGTCCACGTCAACTTCGAGACGCAGGCCCGAACCGTCAAGGACAGCGGACGCTGGTATTCCAGCCTCATCGCCCGCCACCGGAGCCCGGCTGCGGCGGGCGCCTAAACGAGTAGTTCCGAGCGTGCTGACCGGCCCCAACCCGATCGACCTGAGCCCGCCTGACACGCTCCACAAAGGCTTTTAGCAACGTGCATCAATCCGCCGACACCTCAAGACCGGCATGAACGCACGCTGTACGACAGTGCCGGGCGAGCGGAGTCTGCCGGTGCTGTGATGGGATACGCCGCATGGCCGAATCACATGCGCCGGTGTTGGAGATGTTGTGGGAGGCGCACGACCCCCACGACGCGCTCGATGGAAGGTTCGGCTTCAGCGACGGCGAGTCTGCCGGCCGCTGGGTTGGCGCGATGCTGGACGAGCTCTGGGGTGTTCGGATCGACTCCTGCGAGCGGATCGTGATGAGCGGCGGCAACGCGCTGGCTTGGGTCGGCACGCCGTCCGGCCGGCTGCTTGCGAAGTGGTCGGTGGTGCCCGAGCGTTTCCCGCGTCTGGCGCAGACGGCGCGTCTCACGAGCTGGCTGCACGGCCGAGGGCTGCCGGTTTCCGCGCCGGTTCCCGCGCGGGACGGCCGTCTTCAGGTCGAGGTCGGCGGTGTCTCGATGGGCCTGCAGCGCGAGATCGTGGGCGACCTGCTCGACACCGAGGATCTCCGCCAGGTTCGGGTGGCTGGGGCGCTGCTGGCCCGGCTGCAAGTGGCGCTGGGGGCATACCCGGACGCCGATCGGATTCCGGCGCTCGCCGGTGCGTCCCAGCCGTTGACGGCCCGGGTCACCGACTGGCTCGATTCCCGAGCCGATCATCTGCCGGTGGCGGCTCGCGACGCGCTGCGCGAGCTGGTCGCCGGCGCGCCACCCGACCGGCTCGCGCGACAGCTCGTCCACTTCGATTTCCGCTCCGCCAACATCTTGTATGCCGGCGGCGAGGTCGCTGCGGTCATCGACTTCGAGGAAGCCCAGTATGACCACCCGCTCGTCGAGCTGGCCCGCGCGGCGGTCCTGCTCGGCACCCAGTACCACAACTGGGGGCCGATCCCGGCCGAGGTCCGCGCGGAGTTCCTCGCCGGCTACCAGTCCGTACGCCCGCTGACCGCGGCCGAGGCGGGCTGGTTGGACATTCTCCTGCTCTGGCAGGCACTGGCGATGGTGCCCCTCGGGGACGACTCGACCGGGTGGGGCCCGTCGGCGCTGAGCCAGCTGACCCGACCCTAGAAGCCGACAGCCAGGGCCTGCGCCTACAGCCTCGGGACTACGAAGTCGATCCGTTATGACTACGCATGTCTCGTGACGCGGTGGCGGATCACCGCTCGTACGGTGGTCGCGAACCGTCGTCCGAAGGAGGCCTGCCGTCGATGATCGAGCCAGACGACGGCCGGCACCTCATGCACGGCCGGACCGCCGAGCTGGCCGCGATAGAACGGCTGTTGGTCGATACCCGGATGGGCCGGGGTGCCGCGCTGGTGGTACGCGGCCACGCCGGTATCGGGAAGACGATGCTGCTCGCCGCCGCGCGGCGAGCAGCAGTCGAGGCTGGGATGACAGTGCTCACCCTGAACGGCGCCGAGGCCGAGTCAGCGCTGCCTTTCGCAGGCCTCCACCAATTGCTCGCACCCCTGCTGCGCGACCTACGGGCGTTGACCCCGCGCCTGCAGCGCACGCTGCGCGGCGCGTTCGGGCAAGAACCCAACCGCCCCGAGGTGTTCACCGTGGGGCTTGCCGTCCTCGAATTGCTCGGCGACCTCGCGGCCCGCACCCCGCTGCTCATCCTGGCCGAGGACGCGCACTGGCTCGACCCCGAAACCTTGGATGTCCTGGTGTTCGTGGCACGCCGGCTGACCGTCGAACCGATCGCGGCGGTGATGGCAGTCCGGGCGCAGCACAGCGGTGTGCTCGCGGGCACCGGCCTCGGCCAGTTGCAGCTAGGCGAACTCGACGACAACGCGGCGCAACGGGTGCTGGCCGACCACGCACCGGGACTGGCGCCGGGCCTGCACGCGCAGGTCCTGGCACAGGCGGCCGGCAACCCGCTGGCGCTCGTCGAGCTGCCCGGGCTGGTCGGCCCGGGCGCCGAAGAGCTACCCGAACTGCTCCCGCTCAACGAACGGCTCGAAACGGCATTCGCGGACCGGTTCGCGCAGTTGCCCGAACCGACCCGGGCGGTCGTGGCCGCGTTCTCCGCCGACACCGGTTGCCCGCTGCCCGTCCTGCTGGCCGCGGCACGGGCGCTGACCGGGGCGGAGGTGGCCGCGGCGGCGATCCAGCCGGCGATCGACGCCGGCCTGCTGCGAATCGAGGCACGACGGCTGCGGTTCCGCCATCCGCTCGTCCGGTCGGCGGTGTACCGGGTGGTGAGTGACTTCGCCCGGCTGACTATCCACTCGGTGATCGCCGACGGGCTCGCCGGCGACCCCGACCGGCGGGCGTGGCACCGCAGTGCCGCGACACTCGGTCCGGACGAGGACGTCAGCGGTGAACTGGCGGAGGCGGCCGGTCGCGCATTGGAACGCGGCGCGCTCGGCGTGGCGGTCGCCGACCTGGACCGGGCCGCCGAGCTGACCGGCGATCTGGGACGGCGTTCGTCGCTGTTGCTGCAGGCGGCAGAGTTGGCCTCGCAGCTGCACGACCGCCGGGCAGTCGGACGGCTGGTCGCGAAGGCGGACCCGGCGCAGGGCGACGCCGCCGATCGTGGCCGGCTGGCATTGGTTCGCGACATGGTCGATCCCGGCGACGTGCGCGATGCCGGGCGCATCGACCTGCTCTGCGACCTCGCCCTTGAGGCGCATGCGGTCGGCGACACCGCGGTGGCGGCGATGCTGTGCTGGCGGGCGGCGTCGCGCTGCTGGTGGGCCAGCCTGCCGTCGGAGGTCGGCGGCCGGGTGACCGCCGTGCTCGGCAAGCTGGGCTTCGCCGCCGACGAGCCCGCGGCACTGGCGATCGCCGCGTACGCCCAGCCGGACGTGCTCGGCGCCGGCGTGCTACGGCAGCTGCCTGCGCTGGTCCCGGACCGCAGTGACATCGACGGCATGCGGTTCCTGGGCGGGGCCGCGCTCATCCTGGGCGACTTCGTCACCGCCTCGTCGTTCATGGGCACCGCAGCCGCCGGATACCGGGCGCAAGGCCGCGCCGCACTGCTCGCCCGCACCCTGTCGTCGACCGGCTTCATCCGGCTCTGGCTCGGCCGGTGGCCGGCGGTGCGCGCCGACCTGGACGAGGCCGAGGCGCTGGCGGAAGAGACCGGCGATCACTTCTGGGTAGTCGCCGCCCGAGCCAGCCAAGCCCTGCATGAGGCGATGTGCGGCAACCATGAGGCAGCGTCCCGTCTGGCCGGTGACGTCCTCGCCAGCCCGGGTCGCCGCTACTCATTCGGCTGGGGAACCAGCTCCCGCAAGCAGACCGGCCCCGCCCTGCGGCCCGACCAGCTCGCACCGATCGACGCCGTCCTGCTGACCCACGAACACCACGCGGACAACCTCGACGACCGCGGGCGGGAACTGCTCGCCGACGTCCCCACCGTCATCACCACGCGTGCCGGGGCCCGTCACCTTGTCGGCAGCACCCGCGGTCTGCGGCCATGGGACGAGACCCGGCTCGAGGCCCCCGACCGACCGAGCATCCAGGTCACCGCGACGCCGTGCCGGCACGGCCCACCGTTGAGCCGCCCGATCGCCGGGCCGGTCATCGGGTTCGCCCTGCACTGGGCGAGCCAGGACCACGGCGTCTTCTGGATCACCGGCGATACCGTGCTCTTCCCCACGATCCGCCGGGTGCCCCAACGCATGACAGTCGACACCATGCTGCTGCACCTGGGCGCCGTCCGCTTCCCGGCCACCGGCCGGCTGCACTACAGCCTCACCGCAACCGAGGCGGTCGAACTCTGCCGGCTGGTGCGGCCACGCACCATCATCCCGGTGCACTACGAGGGCTGGTCCCACTTCAGCCAGGGCCGCGAGGCAGTCGAACGGGCCTTCGCCACCGCGCCGGACGGACTCGGCGACCGCCTGCACTGGCTACCGCTGCCTCAGACACCGTCAACCTACTGATACTCCGGCCCGTACGTGAGCGCGCAGCGTAGAGACACATTCCGCACCGTCGAAGGGAAATCGACATGCCCACCACCCGCCGTACGCTGATCGCCGGCTCCGCGGCGGTCGCCGCCGGCGCCCTCGTCGGGGCGCCCGCAGCAGCCGCGCAACCCAAACCCACCGCCAAGCCGACCGTCGTGCTGGTGCACGGCGCCTTCGCCGACGCCGCCGGTTGGACCGACGTCGCCAGCATCCTGCTGTGCGACGGTTACCAGGTGCTCGCACCGGCCAACCCGCTGCGCAGCGTCTCCGCCGACTCGACCTACCTGGCCAGCATCCTCGCCACTCTCACCGGCCCCCTCGTCCTGGTGGCCCACTCCTACGGCGGCATGGTCATCACCAACGCCGCCCTGGGCAACCCCAACGTCAAGGCCCTCGTCTACGTCGCCGCGTTCGCCCCCGACCAGGGCGAGACGCTGCAGGGCCTGCAACTGAAGTACCCCGGCAGCAAGCTCGGAGCGGCGGCGCTGGACTTCCGCCCCTACCCCACCCCCGACGGCGCCGGCAGCATCGACGGCTACGTCAAGACCGACGTCTTCCGCGACGTCTTCGCCGGCGACCTGCCCAGAGCCACCACCGACGTGATGGCCGCCACCCAGCGCCCCGGCGACGTACACACACTGCAGGAACCCTCCGGAACGCCGGCCTGGAAGACCATCCCCAGTTGGTATCTGGTGGCCCGCAACGACAACCTCATCCCGCCAGCCGCGCAGCGGTTCATGGCCCAGCGAGCCGGCTCCCGCGTCACCGAGGTCAACGCGTCACACGTCGCGATGATCTCCCAGCCTCGCATCACCACCGACGTGATCCGAAAGGCCGCCCGATGAACTTCGACGCCCTCCGTGCCGGTTCGACGGCCGACCGGTCCCAGCTGTACAAGGACCTCGCGCTCCCACTGGACCTGCGCCGAACCCGGCTGGGAACAGGTCGCCGACCACGCCCTCGACTGGGCCCTGCGCCACGCGGTTAGCAGAGCCCCGGCCGGGCGGCCCGGAAAGCCAGGCCGTCCGGCCGCGAGCGCGGTGTGCACACTGGGATGTTTGTCGGGCCTGCTGGGACGGTCACCTGCCGGATGCAATGATGCGGTCATGGGGCCGATGCAACTACAGAGATCGTCGTCATCGGCGAGCCGGCCGAGATGACGTCGACCCAGTGGGGTGCAACGGTCCGCTTGCCGCTACTCGGCCGCGACGACGAACAGCGCCGCATCGCGACCCTCTTGCATGCGACCCGCAGCGGCCACGGAGGCGCGCTGCTCCTCGTCGGCGAACCGGGCATCGGCAAGACGGCGCTGCTCGATGCCGCCACCGCCGGGCAGCCGGTGCTCCGCGTGGACGGGCACGAAGCTGAGTCGACGCTCCCCTTCGCGGCGATACACCGCCTCCTGATTTCCCTGCGCGAGCACCTTGACACCATCCCGGCGCGCCAGCAGCAGGCGTTGCTGACCGCGACCGGTGCCGCCGACGGACCGCCGCCCAACCGGTTTCTGGTCGGACTCGGTGTCCTGGGCCTGCTGTCAGCGGCCAGTGCGACGGGGCCGGTCGTCTGCGTCGTTGACGATGCCCACCTCCTCGACCCCGAATCGATGGACGCCCTCGCGCTGGTGGCACGGCGGCTCGCAGCCGATTCCGCAGCGCTGATCCTGGCAGCCAGAGAGGAACCAGCACTCGAGGACCGGTTCGCCGGAGTGCCGCTACTCCGCCTGCCCGGGCTGGCGGCCGAAGACGCGCTGCAGCTCCTGAAGGCAACAATCCGTGAACCCATCGACGCGGCCGCAGCGGCGCGGATAGCCAAGGCCACCGGTGGAAATCCGTTGGCCCTCATCGACCTGGCAAACGAATTCAGCGCCCGGGAGCTGACCGAGACGAGCATCAACGCCGAGCCGATCCCGGTCGGTCGCCGGCTGGAGGCGTTCTATCTCCGGCAGGTCCGCCGCACCGGCTCGGCAATGCAGGAGTGGCTGCTGCTGGCCGCGGCCGATCCCACCGGGAACCTTGACATGCTCCGCGCGGCGGCCGAACGCCTGGGCCTCACCGGCATCGCCGGCGACGAACCGGAGCTGGCCGGGTTGGTCGAGCTGGGCCCCACTGTACGGTTCCGGCATCCCCTGGTGCGCTCTGCCACGTACGGCGGCGCCACGGGACCCGACCAGCGACGCGTCCACCGAGCTCTGTCCGCGACGGCGGACGACCTGGACATGGCCGAGCTCGCGGCTTGGCATGCGGCGAAAGCGACCATGGGCACCGACGCGAACGTGGCGGACCGGCTCGAACGCGTCGCCGACGAAGCCGGACGGCGCGGCGGATCGGCGTCACGGGCCGGCGTGCTGATCCGGGCGGCGGCACTCACCCCGCAGGGCGCCGTCAAGGACCGCCGACAAGTCGCGGCCGCGGAAGCGGCGCTCGAAGCGGGGGCCGCCGCGCTGGCCGGAAGCCTCTTGCATGAACTGGACGGCGGTCGGCTCGAACCGGTGACGCGCGGGCGATGGGTCACGGCGCGGGTCAACCTCACCTACTTCACCGGCAGCCCGGACGTGGTCCGCAGCCCGGCCGAGATGCTAGCGGCAGCCGAAGCGTTCCGCGGGCTCGACCCGGAGGCTGAACGCCGCGCGCTGATCAAGGCATTCGGGCACGCGGTCACCACCGACCGGCTCGGCGAGGCTGTCGGAATCGAGGAGCTGGGCCGCCGGCTCCTGGCCGGCGCCGCGCTCGGCGAGGGCACAGCCGTCCCCATCATGCGCGGCCTCGGCGCCTACGTCCTGTGGCCCTACGCGGACGCGGTGCCCTTGCTGCGTACGGCCATGACCGCCATCGGCGGACTCGAACCGGCCGGCTTGCTGTTGTACGGCCAAATCGGTGTGGCAGTCGCCGCGGCGCTCTGGGACGAGACCGCGATGCGGGACTGCCTGCGTCGAGCCGAAGCGGCCGCACGAGAACTCGGATCGCAGTACGCGCTCGACGCGGTGCTGTGGACGCGCTCGCTGGTCGCCCTGCGCACCGAATCGCCACTCATCGCGCAGCAGTACGCCGAGCAGGTCCAGCAGCTACGCCACGCGACCGGCCACGGCGCCGGCACCGCCGTCAACGTCGCCCTGCTGGCCTGGTCCGGCAACGAACGGCGGCGGGTCGAAACGCTGGCCGAGCAGGCCCGCGAAACAGGCCTCGGCGCGGTGCACGCGTCCGCGATCGGGGCACTGGCCGTGCTGGACCTGGCCGAAGGACGCTACAGCGACGCGTACGCGCGACTGAAGCCGTTCGTCGACGAGCCGTTCCTGCAGGCGACCCCGCTGGACTACCCCGACTTCATCGAGGCCGCGGCCCGTGCCGGGCATCGGGGAGAGGCGGCGAGCTTCGTCGCCGCACTCGAGGAACTCGCCACGGCAAACGGCTCGACCTGGGCCCTCGGGGTGACACAGCGATCTCGGGCGCTGATCAGCGGCGACGACGAGGCCGAGGCGCAATACCTCGCTGCAATAGTCACCCTGACACCGACCACCCTGGTCATCGACACCGGCCGAGCGCATCTGCTGTACGGCGAGTGGCTGCGCCGGCGCAGACGGCGCCGGGATGCCCGCAAGCACCTGCACCGCGCGGTCGAGATCTTCGACACTCGTGGCGCGCCCGCATTTGGGCGGCGCGCCCGCATGGAGCTGGAAGCCATCGGAGAACGACTGGCGGCCGGACCCGTACAGCAAGCACCGGTGTTGACGCCGCAGGAGGCGACCGTCGCACGCCTCGCCGCGGCCGGCAACACCAACGCCGAGATCGGCGCGACGATGTTCATCAGCGCGAACACCGTCGACTACCACCTGCGCAAGGTCTTCAGGAAACTCGGGGTCACCTCCCGCCGCCATCTCGCACACCGCCTCGGAAACTGACCCATTTCGCACCCGTGTCACGGGTTCCTCAGAGGGTGATGACGATGCCGATGCCCGGCGGGCGTTTGATGCGAAGGAGCCGGGAGAGCCCGCCGCCGATGCGGGCGGAGACGTAGCGGCGCTCCAGGAGGCGCCGCGCGGTCTCGGTCTCGGATGGCGCAAGGAGTGTGGCGGTGCCCCGGACGGGGTGGGCGTCGGGGGCGACCTTGCCACGGATGTCGCAGGCAACGACCTCGACCTGGGGGTTCTTGCGGATGCGTTTGACTTTCCAGGCGTCGGCGGCCGATACGGTGGTCACGGTGTTGCCTTCGGCTACGTGCCAGACCGGGGTCGAGACCGGGGTGCCGTCCTTGCGGTAGGTGGTCAGGCTTATCTGCTTGCTGGCGGCGATCTCCGCGGGTACGGGCATAGCGACTCCTCTTGGCGATTTACTGTGGCTTCTCACTATGTCGGTGGGGGATGGGGAAGGGGATGCGCGCCCTGTCGGCGGAGGCCGTCGAAGATGATGGCGAGGTACCGCTGCCACAGGTCAGGTGAGGCGTCCGGTGCGTAGCTAGCGACGTAGTTCGGCGCGCACATGAGCAGAGTGACGTCGGTGCCGGTGACGTCGTCCCGGATGGCGCCGTGGTCGCGGGCCCGGTCAACGAGTTGGTCGATGGTCTGGAACAGCCGCGAGCGGGCCGTGGTGACCTCGTCGCTCAGTTCGCCGGCTTCCTGCAGGAACGACAAGTCGAGCTGTTGTCGTTGCCGCGCGGCGATGGTGAGGAACTCCAGGAGCGCGGCGCCCGGGTCCGCCCCGTCGAGCAGCCGCCGGCCAGCGGCGACGAGGGTCCCGATCCGGTCGATGACGATCGCCGCGAGCAGGTCGTCCTTGGTGGCGAAGTGCCGGAACACCGTACCTTTGCCGACGCCGGCCCGGCGGGCGATGTCGGCGACCGAGACGTCCAGACCCCGCTCGGCGAACTCCTCGGCCGCCGCGGCCAGCAACAACTGTCGATTACGGGCGGCGTCGGCGCGCAGCGGACGGGTCGTGGCCATGGCGCACTCTAGCAAAGTTGACCGTGCGGTCCGGTTATTGCTAGCTTGCGGGCCAGAAGATGACCGTGCGGTCCGTTTAGCTGGAGGAGTCATGAAGGCAGTCGTCGCCACCGACTACGGCCCACCGGAGGCATACACCGTGGCCGACGTGCCGGTGCCCCGGCCCGGACGCGGGCAGATCCAGGTCCGCATCGCCGCCGCCTCGATCAACCCGGCCGACGTCCGCCTACCCAGCGGCGATTTCCGCGACACCGTCCCCCTGACGTTCCCGCACGTGCCCGGCAACGACTTCGCCGGTACGGTCAGCGAGGTCAGCGAGGTCGGCGCCGGCGTGACCGCCGACCTGCTTCGTGGCCTCGGCGCTCAGGAGACCATCGGGTACGCCGAAACCGAATACCCTTCCGGCGTCGACGCGGCAGTCAACCTCACCCTGCCCAGCGACCACCTCACCGGTCTCGCCCGCGCCATCCGCGGCGGCGGACGCCTCCTCACCATCACCTATCCAGTACCGGAACAGGAATGGATCGGCCGCGACGACGTCCTCCTGCGGTTCGTCCTGGACATGGACGGCACCTTCGGCGGGATCCGTGAGGTCGCAGACCTCGCCATTCGCGGCGAGCTGCCGGCCACCATCGGCCGCCGCTACACCCTCGGCCAAGGCCCGCAAGCCTGCGTCGACTTCACCCGCCGCCACACCACCGGCAAACTCGTCGTGACGATATGACCGACGACGCCAGTACCGTCGAGGCGCGATCGTCCAACAATTCGCAGACGACCCACATTCGTGGACTCCAGCATGCGTTCGACGACGCCGAGCTGCGCGCCGACACCGACAGCCTGCACCACCTGCTGGCAGAGGACTTCGTCTCCATCGGCGAACGCGGCTTCCAACTCGACAAACGGCAGTGGATCGACCGACACGCCGACTTCGCCTACCTCTGCTTGGAAACCTCCGAACTCGACATCCGGCACTACGGCCACACCGCGATCGTGCGATGCGTCCAACACAGCCGGGCAACCTGGCGTGGTGAAGAGATGACACTCGCAGTCCGACTGAGCCAGGTATGGATCGAGCTGCTCGACGGATGGCGGCTCGCCGGCATCCAGTTCAGCTCGCTCGACCGAATCTGACCACCGCCAAGACAACTTGGGACCGGCGACTGGGATCGAGGTGCTGGCCTACGGGCTGCCGTCTGCAGCGACCGGGATTCTGGTCATCGGTCCTTGGCTCGTCAGGTTCCCCGCTGGCACCCGCAGGAAGCCGATAGCCGGACCTGTCCCGTCCGGATCGACGATCGAGACGCCGTCCGGATCCGCGTAACCGGCTCGGGCACCTAGCCGAGAAGTGCACGGCTTTGTAGCCGGTTTTCTGCTTGCGGTCAGTTCATTCAGCCGTAGAACCAGCTGGGCTCGCCGATGAACCGGTTGTCGGTCGCCGGCGCGACCGAGCCGTCCACCGCGTGCACCAGAGCCTGGTAGGGCAGATGCGGGCCTGCGCCGCTGTGACCCCAGCCGAACATCGCGCCCGAGCGGAAGTGTCGCCGTTATCGTTGACCGGTGATCGGCAACCTTGAGACGTTCCAGGACGAGCTGGCCGCCAGCGGGTTTCCGCCGCTGGTCAACAAGCTGGCCGGGGCAGACTTCCAGGGCCGGATCGCCACCCGTGACCTCGGGCCGCTGCGGCTGGTCTCCCTCGACACGCCCGAGAGCGCCTGTATCGGGCGGGAGCGTGACGCCTCCGACGGCGAGAACCTGGCGGTCAAGGTGATGACCCGGGGCCGGACGCGGATTGAGCAGGGGCGCGGCGACGCCGAACTCGGGCCGGCCGACCTGGTGCTGCTCGATCCCACGCGTACGCTCCGGTTCGAGAGCACCGCCGCGGCGCACGTCACCATCCTGGTTCCGCGCCGGGAGCTTCGGATCCGGCCCGCGCAGATCGACCGGCTCATCGGCAAACGCATCGACGGCAGCCACGGTCCGGGCGCTCTCGTCTCCGTGCTGGCTCGCGAATCAGCGCGGTCGGCGACCCAGTTCCGCGAGGCGGAGGCGCTGCGGTCGGCGGCGGCCGTCATCGAGCTGATCGCGGTCGCACTGGAGGCCCGGCTGGGCGACGAACAACCGGCCCCGGACGAGTGGCTGCGGAACCGGATCGCCGGCTACATCGAGGCCCGCCTGGCCGATCCTGATCTGTCCCCGCTGGGCATCGCCGCCGCCCATCACATTTCCGTACGCCGGCTGCACAAGCTGTTCGAGGACCAGCCGCTCACCGTCGCGGCCCTGATCCGGCGTCGCCGCCTCGAGCGCTGCCGGGCCGAGCTGACCGGAGGCGGACGTACGGTCACCGCCGTGGCCGCCCGGTGGGGATTCTCCGATCCCACCCATTTCAGCAAGCTCTTCAAGACGACGTACGGCTACAACGCCCGCGCACTGGTAACCAACAATCGTGCGCGGACGACCAAGACGCGCACGGCCGACCCGGAACAGGATGGTGGTGACCAAGGCAGGCAATAGCAATGGGAGAAGTCGTGGCGAAGGTAAACATCGTCCGCCCCGGTGAGGGCGAGATCCTCGGCAGTGGGGCGCAGCAGATCCGCATCCTGGAGAACGGCGAGCACACCGACCACCGGCTGGGGTTCGCCGAGGTCACCATTCCGCCGGGCACCCCGAGCCCGTTGCAGCACCGCCACGCCCAGCACGACGAGGGCTTCTACGTGCTGGCGGGGACGTTCCGGTTCACCGTCGGCGAGGACCAATACGACGCCGGGCCGGGCACCTGGGTCATCGTGCCGACCGGGGCGCCGCACACGTTCGCCAACGTCGGCGACGAGAACGCGGTCATGCTGAACACGTTCACGCCGGACCTGTACGTGCAGTATTTCCGCGACTTCAAGGCCATGATCGATTCCGGGCAGCCGGTCAACGCCGAGACCATGAAACCGCTCTGGAGGAACTACGCCACCGAAATTTCGAACGAATACGCCTCGTGAAGCGCCTTCAGTACGACCGCTACGGCGGCCCGGAGGTGATGCGGCTCGCCGAGTTCGAGCCACCACGCCCGGGGCCGGATGAGGTTCTCGTCCGCGTCCGGGCGGCGGCTTCCAACACGCTGGACTGGAAGATGCGCAACGGCGAGATCCTCGGCATCCGGATCCCGGCGCTTTCGGCCAGCAGTTTGCAGTTTGAGCCGACGGGTGGCGGCGTGCCGATGATCGGCTTCTACCGGGTCTGTGTCATCGACCAGGTCCTGCCGCACTCGCCGGCCGACTACGGCCGCCGGCCGCCCGGCGGAAATCGGTGGCGGGGCTGAGGAAGCTTGAGGTGTGAGCAATGGATGGCGTGACGTGAACGCCGGCCGCCGCGAGTTGGATTGGGCGGTCGCGGTCGGTGACCCCGCGGAGGTCGGCTATCTGACGCCGCTGGGGCATCGGACAGCGACACGCATGATCTCTGATCTTGAGGACTTCTTCGGTCCTGGCTGGCTACACAAAGCTATCCATCCTGCCAGCGGCGTGGTCGGCCCGACCATGGGGCCGTACTACGCCTCGCTGGCGGGCGTCCGGGCCTTTGAGGCCGTGGTGGGCTTGTGGGCGCGTCTGCAGTATCTGGTCGCGGCCGAGACCGCGGGCATAGGCCAGCTACGACGAAACCTACGCGCGAACCCGGTGGCCGACGAGTTCCGTCACCACATCGCCTTGGCGAGGCTTGCGGTGCAAGCCCGGTTGGCGGGCGCGCGGGTAACGCTGGAGCCGAGGAAACCCCGGGGCGGCCCAGGTGATCTGCGGGCAGTGCGCGCGGGCAGCGACGTCTTCGTCGAGCTTCGAACCCTGGGACCGGACAGGGGGTTTCGGGCATACAACCGGCGAGTGGACGAGGCGCATGCGCATCTCCGGCAGCTGGAGCATCGCCACAATGTGCATTGGGACGGTGAATTGACGCACGAACCGACCTCGGAGTGGAAGGAGGCGGTGGCCTCTGCCGCGGCGAAGTCAGCGGCCGAGGCGACTGCGGTCGAGGTGGTTCTCGACGGTGTAACTCTGGTCGCCCGGCCCGGTTCGGCGGCGATCGGAACAAAAATCTCCGGCCCAGTTTGGGAGGCGGATCAAGGGCCGCGGCTGCTGCGTGCCCTTGTCGAGAAAGCGGTCAAGACAGAGTCTGCCGGCGCAGCCTGGCTGTGGCTCGAGGACGCCGGAGCGCTGTGGCCGCTGTCCTCGTTCGCCCAGGACCCGCTGCCGCGGAAGGAGGAGTTACTACGCCAGGCCCTCGACCCGTTGTTCGACGCCCATCCCCACGTCCTGGGCGTGGCCCTGACCTCGGGCGAACAACGAATTGGTGGCAAGAGCGACGACGTCGACCACATCGGTCATAGGGGCGCAGCGTTTAGGCGAACGTTGCCCAACGGCCTTGTGCGCGACAGCGTTGTCGTCCACCGGCGCCTCGCCGTGCCGGGACAGTACGACCTCGTCGTTGAAATGTGCGCCGACGAACCGACGTGGCTTGACCACGCTTTGGAAGTCCTCGGCGTACCAGGCGGGCTTGCAACCCTGACCACGCAGCCGACGCAGCACAGCGGTCGATCGTCGGCAGGTCGACGCCGAGCGTCAGGTCTCTATCTGCCGTCATGACACGAGTCGCGGCCGCACTTCACGCCCGCCCCCGCGGACGCTCGAAGTGGAGGAGCGACTGTCGGCGTACACATCCCGTCGGACAGCTATCGGCTCGTGGTGGATGCCAGCAGGGACAGCCTGGCCGCCGCGCTCGCCTTGCTGGCGTCTCAACCGAGTCGATCGCCCCTGACTATGCGCTCAGCGACAACTGTTCGCCAGCCACGGTGGTCAACACGCTGACCCATCTGGCAGCGCGGTATGGCGGCGTCGCGGAATATCTGCTCGGTTCTGGCATGACGCCCGCTCACCTGGCCGCGATCCAGACCCGGCTGACGTAGCGGAACACCCGGCGGCCGCGAGATCGCCCCACGCGCGACGACTGCCAAGATCACCATCAGATGAGCCCCATAGGGTGATCGGATGATCGTGTACGAGGTCGCCGCGAAGCTTCCCGAAATCGAGGTGCTGCGGAATCGTTGCCGGGCGCTGGCCGTGCTGGAGTGCGTCATCGATGGTGGCGAGCCGTACTACACCTACACCCGCGAATGGGGTGCCGACGAGGCGGCGCTGATGCGTAACGGCAGCGGCGACGAGTGGGCTGTCGTGTTCACCGCGGACGGCGCTTTCATCCGGCTGTTCGACCACGAGTCGACCATGACCCCGTACCGGGCGCCGGACCGCGAGCTATGGCCGGGACTGCTCGACGGTATGCCGGTAGTCTTCGGCGCCCACGTCGAGGAGCTGGCGTTTTGTGACGAAGACGGACAGTTCCTTGCCACGGCCGTGTTGTGGAGGCTCCGCAGCGACGATCGCTGGCAGGCCGGTGCAGGCATCACCTTTCCGCCGCCGCGTGGGCTGTACGACAGCGGGCCGGACGGCGCAGGCATGCTCGAAATCCTGCTCGACGACATCGTCGACCGGTACGTCGCGTTTGCCGAGGACTACTACGAGACTCAGGTGGACCGGAACGCGGTCGAGCACATCGTCACGCGGAGGCCCCTCACCGACCCCATCGTTCGGGCCCTCAATCCGGAGGCGACCCTCGCAGACCTGCGCGCAGACATCGCCACGATCGGATACCCGCTTGCGGCGCAGTGATCAAAATCGCGGCCCGATAGCGCCGGGGCAGAAGCGTGCAGGGGTGCTCGGTTGGGTTCATGGCCAGATAGATCCGGCCCGGCGCGGAGGTTGCTGAGGGTGATCACTGCGGTGCTGCGCCAAGGGTGACACAATGATCTTGGTTGCGGGTGCAGTTATCACGGCGGGGGCGCGGGATGAGGGTTCTGCTGGATGAGCCTCGGGTGTTCGTCACCTACGGTTCGGCCTCGGTGTTCTGCGGCGATGATCCGTTCGAGGTCGACTATGTGCCTGATGAGGTGTACGCCGGGCAGGAGAACGGCATTTGCGGCGCGGCGGTGCCCGGGCTGTTGCAGCTGACGGTCGGCACGCACACCGGATGGGTGCCGTTCCGGGTCGAGCTGCACGCTGGTGCGCCGCAGATCGAGGACGACTGGGAGGAAGTCGTCGAGGTGTCGTTCCGCCCCACCCGCAAGGGGGTGGGGCTACTCGGGCTCGACGACGAGACGCCGCACCGGCTGGCCCTGCCTCGGGGCGACTACCGCGTCCGGTACAGCGTCCGCGGAATCGACGAAGCCGACCACACCGAGGAAACCCCGGACGCCTACCTTCTGCAGTTCTGGCCGGCCCCGCCGGCCCCGGACCGCATCGTGCGCCGCACCAGCCCGCGGGCGGCCTACTGGCATCAAGCCCACCGTGGGCGGCCACTGCCCCCGGCGGAGCAGGACACGGAAGATCAAGCCTTGGCGGACGAGGAGCAACGCTACCTGCGCAAGAAGTACGGCCTGATCCCGAACGCCCGGCTGCGGGCCGCGGACGCCTACACCGCGGGCATGGTCCTAGTCGATCACGCCCTCCTGCTGGCGATGTCCGAGGTCGACGATCACGTTCTGCGCGAGGTCGCGCGCTGGTCCGCGCTACAGGCTCTCACCGCGGCGGAGCTAATCGATCTTCCCGTGATCGATGCTGCCGTCGCAGCCTTACGCACGGGTGGGCCGCTTCCCGCGCCGTTCGACGACGAGGTCGGCTGGTATTCGATCGTCGACGCCGTGCCGCACCGCACGCACGTGCCGTACCTTCCGGTCTTCGACCCTGAGCGGGACGCGGAAGAACCCGTTCAACAACTGCAAGCCCTCGCGGCACTGGGCTGCATCGCTATCACGGATCCGCTCGCGGCCGCAGCCAGCGCCGTCGACCAGGCTGCGACCACTTTCGGCCCGGACCGCTACCTGCAGTTTCTGGCAGACCTCCGCGCCGCCTTCCCCACACTGCAAGCAGCCACCGACAGTTGACGACCACCACCATCCGCTATTCGGACGACCGTCCGCCGAGACCCGACGCGCACGGATCGCGGCAGAAGCGGATGCCGGGCCGGTCGCCGCAATGGCGATGTGACGGAGCGTTCTGAATTGCTTCCCGGGTGTTTTCCGGTGGTGCGGGTGACCGTGCGGGAAGGGATTTTTGTTTCTGGATCGGGGTGTTCGGGTGATCGAATAGTGGCGGGGTGGGTGGGTGTTGCGGAATAATCTGTGGGGTGGGGCAGATTGGATTGTTTTCGAGGGCTGAACTCGCCACTATGCGTGACACGACCAAGCGCCGTAATTACTCGATCGAGGCCGAACAGTTCCGTCGTGAACACGAAAGGCATCGGGAGTGGGGACTGGCGCAGCGACATGCCCGGAAGCTGAGCCGGCTGTATGGCAGCACAGCCAACGCCGCGGCGGTGTTCCAGCGTCGTGCTGACGAACTGAGGTCCCCGTCAGGTCCGACCTTGTGTGAGTCGGTCGGGCCTGAGCCGTCCGCGTCTGCACCCGCCCTGCCCGAACCGGCCGGGCCCCAGGCCATCGGATCCGAGCTGGTCGAGCCCGAGCCGGTCGAGTCGGAGCCGGTCGAGTCGGAGCCGGTCGAGTCGGAGTGTGTGGAGGACGCGGCGAGTGCAAGCCACCCGAGCGACCCGAGCGTGTCAGGAGACGCCGCCCGTTGCCCGGAAAGCCGTTTCTGCTCGGGTCGGCCGGGAAAGCGTCGCCCGGAACGTCCGGGAAGACATTTCGGGCCGGCGAGGAAAGGAACACGCCGACCGGAATTGGCTCGGCGTATCCCGGCAGGAAAATGCACGGAATCTCCGGAGAATCAGGTGCGAAGGCGTGCGGGCGTGATCGGTGTAAAGGATGCGTACCGGCCGCGAAGAACACCGCTTTCAGCACGCCGCGGCCGGACGGCATCATCGCTGCCGAAGTACTGTCGTGACCGTATCCCACCGTGATATCCGCAGCGGCTCGCCGAATACCCCGCTCTGCCCCCGGAGGCCGTA
>Ga0307515_10004917_pt1 | contig 27299 bp, 23 predicted proteins | sample 17_EM_MG_FD_194513 | JGI IMG/M metagenome (GOLD analysis project Ga0307515, IMG submission 194513) | Populus trichocarpa ectomycorrhiza microbial communities from riparian zone in the Pacific Northwest, United States - 17_EM | ecosystem: Host-associated > Plants > Roots > Unclassified | place... | reverse complement strand
GCCGAGTATGCTCTCTCCTTTCCCATATATATTCGCCTGTCTTTCTCTCTCTTTGCTCTTTAGACAATCACTTTTGTACGATAGTCAATTCAATATCTCTATTCGTACTCGATTGATCTCAACAGAGGGTTGTAATGTATACCGCTTGATAATAGTAGTGGATCCGGTAATAGTCGTTTCCACTTGTAGAGATTATTGATTGACTTGAGTGCTGCAGAATCGGTCCCAATCTTGACTTGCGCATGATAATTAGAAACTCGTATCATCTATATCACATCAATTGATTTGATCCTCCTGTTAGTGCCGTGGAAGTAGTGCCTCTGGAGGTAGGAGTCTTGGATCATAAATGTCGTCTTTCCTGTGCATAATGCAACACACTCCACTTTCAGTATCTCCGCGGAACCTCTTCATGTATAATGTATATAAAAGAATAGATTTCCCTTGGCAATTCAACCTCTTTCTTTGTGCTTGATTGATCTCAACAGATATAGACACCAGTGAAATGATTGCCGTATGAGCCCGATAACTGACCCCTCAGTATAGAGTACTTACATGTACTAGCTCCGGTGGCGGCTTCGCAGCGGCCAGCATTTGAGTCGACGACCAATATGTGCGGCTACACCGTCATATATTGGTAAACGGCCTCAGTACGGCCACACATATGTATAGGACATGGCATTGGATCTAGAGCATTAGTAATGTTAGCTCTAGACCTAACGAAGAAGTTGTTGTATAGTTGCGCCCAGAAAGTGATGAGACGCGCGGTCACGCGCCAGCGGATTTGGAGTAAGATTGGCGGTATCGCTCTCTTGTCAGTACTGAGTATATGCTCTAACCCGTCTCAGCTGCGAATATCTCTACTACATAACACACGAGGCACGAATCCAATTTCCACGAAATTTACCTAGCCAGGGGAAGTATAGCGAGCTTGCGGGCAACACAGGCCTGGAGGCGAATTCGGGCCATCTTTGGGAGAGAACAAGCAGAAGTATGGAAACATATTTTTTGGGGTACCATGTAGTTTCCACACCCGAGTTCCCTTGCTGTTGTAATGCGAGGGATTGACCGAGCATGCCACCCCGAGCATCTCCACTACCTGATCTGATCTGGTTAATAATCTAATCTCATCACTACGCTAAACCATAATGACACACAAACTCTTCACTAAACCATACGCCACAATACCAGTTCAGTTTCTGTGGCGGTCTTGGCGTTTACAGCAGTGAGATTATTACACACCCGATTTGGACTTAGAGATGGTAATTGGACTTTATCAGATGCAATAGATTAGATTAGATCAGCGTTATTAGTTAGTGTCTCGCTGCTGACGACATCACACGCGTCTTCAACACCAACCCCACCAACCCACAACTTCACCTATATGCATCCATGACGACACCATCGCCGCCTTTGCCTTCCCCTGCGCCTCCCTCTTTGGTGCGCCCTGCCGCATCTCCCAACATCGGCATCACACCCATCCATCTCCCCACCGACCAAAGCGTGTCGATCCACCACCCCGGCTATATCGGGAGCGGCATCGGTAACACGCAAATCCTGACTCTCCGCGCCTACGATGCCATCCCTGCACCCGCCTGCACTGGGATCGCATCCCCTCCATCCATTCCTCCAGCAGCTCATGCCAACGTTTCCCTTGCCGTTCGTGCGCGGAGACCGCCACCTCCGCCGCCACCAACACATGGAGTCCACTACGGCACCGTGCTCGATGCGTGCTTCATCATCACATGCAACCGCGCCGGCACCCTCAAAAAAACAGATAATACTACACCGGTCACCGAGATGAACTATGACGATGTGCTACCCGCGGGAAAATACTGGTACCACTTGAGTTCGTACATCCCCTCCTCCCTATATCTCACCCACTAACGCCCACAAAGACAACGACAACGATGCCGATCCCGATCCAAAATACCCCACCGTTCCGTGCTTCGAGGAATGGGAGTTCGATCCCACCGTGATCCCCGCGGACTGGATAGCGGCAGTAACATCCGCCACCACCCCAGACGCGACAGGGCCACCACAGACCTTCAGCGAGTCAGCAATGAGTCTGGCGGTACGCACCCGCGACGCCGGGTGCTGCCGCATCACTGGCCACCGCGACGTGTGTCAGAACGCGCACATCATCCCACGGCAACAGCTCGGGTGGTTCATTACGAACTCAATGATCACGTACAACGACACTCTGTCGTGCCCGAAGGAGCCGAAATACCAGATTGATGATCCTCGGAACGGGTTCTGGTGTCGGCAGGATGTACATACGGCGATGGATACCGGCATGTTCTGTGTCGTTTGCAAGGAGGGCGGGTTTGTAGTGCATTTCTTTGATGCGTCCGCGGACCTGGGGAGGATGTACCATAACCGAGGGTTTCGCCTACCGGCCGATGCGTGTACTGAATTCATGTGGGCGCGGTTCGCCTGGACGGTGCTGAAGCGCGTGCATGCGTTTGCTGCAGTTGGTGGGAGGAGAATTAGGCTGGCATCGGGTGTAGTGGCGGAGGCGGGAGACGGACAGTTGGAGCGGTCGAGGCAGGAGAGGGAGAAACGTGCGCAAACGGTGGACCGGCCGGGCTCGCCAAAGAAACGGAAGATGGCGGGCGGCGGCACGGGGCAGCAGGAACAAATGTCAGAATACGATGATTTCGATACCGCTCGGACAGACGACGAACCCCAAGACGACCAATCCGAATCTGATGTCTCAGTACCCCCGCCAGAGGCACTACCAGAGCCGCCAACGCCCTCAGAGCAAGATATCGCAAAAATGCAGCGGTTCTTTCCGCAGATGGCGCAGGAGGGTGAGAGTGAGTGGAGCCGCAGCTACACGTGGCAGACGGCGCCGTGGTATCCGGGGATGGACCGCGTCGAGAAGTTGAAGCGCTGGTGGCGGAGGAAGGATAGGATGGATGAAGCGCCGGCATGCAAGAAGAGGAGATTTGAGTAGTATATCATGGGCCAAGGTTTCCGCTTGTTAGTCACATAACGGGCTTGGTTGATGTTGGGTGCAAGGTTTTTGTTGATGGGTTAACTGTACGCCACGTAAATTTTTGGTGGTTTGTATAACCCTTGAACACAGAGCCTGCCCCAGCATCGCTATGTACCCCCCGGAGAACATTTACGGTCCTGTTCTGGAGATTTACTCGTAAAGGAGAGAATTGGTCTTGGCTAAGAGTACTACTCCTGACTGAAACGTATAATGCTCTTGAGATTACTACAAGACTATTCTGTGCAGGATTCATGAACATGAGGAGGATAGGCATTAGGGCTTGAACAATATCCTCTTTAACTCGGAGGTGTGATAATGCCGAAGAAAATTAATAAAATTTAGTTGACTGTTATACTGTCTAGTCGGGGGTGCATCATACGCTATCACCAGCTACTTGATCAGAGCTACGAATAGTTCTGAAATACTGGATTAATTTGTCAACACTAGAGCCACTAGATGTTTCATACGTTTTACCAATTATTTAGATAGGTTTCGCAGCTTGGAAAGGTGATTATGGTTTATATTGCTGGGCTCGCTATATATTGGAGCGAAAACATCGCAGGACATAATAGCTTTGAAGATTAGGCAAATAGACAACAGATTCCCAAAACCTTCTTACTGTGAAGGACCCTATGACATCTGTATTTGAGCATCCAATAAACCTGTAAACTCCGAGGACTTGTCCACTAAACCTCTAAAGTCTGCACGTTATTTCGATATGAAACAAGAAACTACATTCGAAGACCCCTGAACTCGGACCAGCTCAAGTGCACTAGCATATTTTATCCCCGATCATTCGGCAGAACATGCAGCTGCCATAGAAGGAAGGACGTTAGTGCTCGTTCCGAGATTTTCGAATACATGCAGAAATTGAACACCTTTAGTTGGACAGCTACACTACCATAGAAATATACGGGTCGTTTTTTGGTGTGTACTCCAGTGTTCCTAAACAACCCGGCCGGCGATTTTGTGGCCACAAACGGGCTAAATCCGGTGCTCTAAAAGCTGGCGACTTACCTACAAACCCCGGCAGTATTTGCAAATGCCAGGCGTATCTGCCAGTATGGCTGTCGGCGGAATTTATAAATGCCTCCGAGTATTTACATATGCAAAAATAAGCTTTATCATATGATTGTCCCAGGTGGGATGTGCAAGGAATGGGTTTCCAATAGTCGGACAAAGCAGGATCACGGGGGTCTGCAAGGTAGTTGAAGTCTACCGCAAACCCAGTCTCATAACGGCCTGCAACACTCCGCCCATTTCACCTATATGTCTCGTGCATTGGAGCACAATTGTAGTGCTGTGTAGAAATAATAATCTGCGGCACCACTGATAAAAAAAAAGGACAGATATCCCACCCCCATCCATACGCAAACGCCCAGCGCCAAAATGATTCGCTGCTAACAATGTCAAACGCCGCGCTCAAAGCAGTAACAATACCCTACCCATCCCCACAACACCAACAAGCATATCCTACAAATCTAACGTAACCCTCTCAACGCCGACAGTATTCCGCAACCATTCCATCATAAGCGACCACTGCCTCCATCGTTATTGCTAACCTTTACCCCGAGAGATCTTTGATGTATTGGTGAAGGGTGTAGTGGTAAATATGGGGAACCTGATGATTCTAATGTAGTTCTTTGTCAGCCCAGCATCAGTGATGTCCGGTTCAGTAGAGTACAAACTCCGGTGGTGTACTGGTATGTTCTGGGGGTGCAATTGGTAGAAACAGCCGGCGGAAAGTTGTAGATTGGGAAGCCTACGTGGCGACGGGATCGGTGGGGGAGCCGGAGTATACGGGTAAAGGGAATGCGGGGATTGTGAGATGGGGTCGGCGACAGCGGTGATGACAATAGCGGTGTGGTAGGTTCCGGGCACGGTAGTGGGGCTGAGGTACTCAAGACTTGAACCGAGGCTTTGAAGCGGATTTTGATGAACTGGCTGAGTGCGAGGAGGTAGCGGTCTTGGGTGATGACTAGGATGGTGGGGAGGCGGGAGTAGGTGGTTGTGTGGTGCAGTGGTAGGGATGGGTAAGATGCGATTTCACTCTGACGGCTGTCAGCCGCGACCTTATCGGATCTAGGTTTATCTGCTATCGAATTAGCAACAGGAGCCGCAGAAATAGCCACGTTATCTGATCCATACTTATCTACTATCTAATCGCAGCCGGCTCGGGGAGATCCAAAGTGTTTTGAATGGGTTCACATGGAGAACGGTGTTGGAGCTACTCTTCCTGTTTGCGAAGTTTATAGAATGTCATACCAAAGCTAGATTAAAGACGGTACGGAACATGCCGATGTTGTAGTATCGGATGCGGAAGGGACGCAATTGAAGGGACGGAATTGATTCTCCCGACGTGCCGGTTCCTCCGCCACCGCCAACCCCACGTAGATGGATGGGATGTAAGGCCGATTCCGGTAGACATTGTTCCGAACGATAATTGTGGATCTAAGCGAAAGTATATGTAGAAGCGGTAAAGATTCTCGGTCCCGACCATCTACGGTGTCCGAGGCCTATCTAAAGTTGCAGTTATCTGGCCCAAGTACATACATGACCTCCGCCATTTACCACTATCACGTTTCCATATCCTGTGGGCGGAGATAACGTCAACGAAACCTTAGCAAAGACGCCGCAGTTTATTGCGATACTTCCAGACCCCACTTTGGCCGCCAATATTGAACCCTCACCATCCGCGTGGTTCCGCGCTGACGCCAAACTAACACACGTGTGCAGAATCGGTACTAGCCCCCGATGCGTAGTGAGGAGCGCGTGTTGAGCTCGTCCCCGCTGAATCGAGAACCCTCCCGACCTCCGACCATCCACCCGCTCCGTGGACAACAGATGCTAGACTCGCAATGATAGGCTCGTAGGTTTATACGATCCGTGATCGCTGTAGTTTCAGCCTGTAGTGACTACGAAACCCAGCTGCCTGCAATACACATGAACATCAGCGACGAACTCTGAAACCCCGACCCCCGAAGCGAGAAACAAGCAATGACAGGACGGTTACTATAAAATCTGCGCATCGGTGCCCTACAAGTCCACCTCCCATTCTTTGCGAAGATCATTCCCCTCGCGATTGATCCCGCGTTGGCTCCTCTATCTTACTCCAAACTGCTAAGAGGCGTTCAAACGAGGTAAGAAGTATCCTAGCAGTGCAGGTACGCGAGCCGGTGAAAGTAGAAGCCGACTAATGGCCTGCAAGAATTGTAGGCTGTCGTGAGGAGCAGTGGGCGACGGGTCGAATCGGTTAGTCGCGAGAGGCCACCCACTTTCCGATCGCCGGCTAGAGCATATGCTGAATTGTTACCGCTGCCACAGGTGCCAATTGACTAACGTCACTTTAGAGGTAGACTCGGACGACGATTGCGGTTAGGTATATGGTTATGGAGGAGGAAGTAGACGACAGTGCACAGTAGAGGTAGACACATAGTTGATGAGACACGGAGTGGACAGGGGCGTAGACGACGGCGCGGAGATACCAGGGCGAAAGAGACACCAAGGCTAAAAAGACACGACGGCGGAGGGGTATACGGCGTTGAACACGAGAGTAGGTACACGTAGACGAGAGCGGAATGTACGACGGCAGAGGACTAGGAGAGCGAAACGGGAGGAGAGACGGCACCGGTGGTCTTGAAATGATGAAGCGACTCGTGGCGTCTATTTGATGCAACAGTAACACTCTCTACTCTGTAATAAACCTAAATCTTAAGTTAGGTCCGGGCGGGTGCTATGACTTTAGTGTCCGCCCAGAGTGAGTATTAGTCGCATAAATTGTGAACAATGGAGTCTTACTGTCCGGGTGTCACCAGAAGGCCTGGCATGGATGAAACGGTATAGACAACGCGTAGATGTGAGTGTAGCGTGTGGACGTATGGATGGGAGCGGAGACTTGGACGACGTACGAAAAAGATGGGCGTCGACATGTGGACCAGGATAAGAGCGAGGCTTCAGAGCGTGGGGAGTGGAAAGGCTTCAAGTGTGCCGTACTACACTCTACTACCAAAGTGCTACGCATGCTGGCCCATTTTAGGGAATTCCTTGCGTACGCTTACCATTTCTGGAGGCCACTAAAGACTTGGTGGAACTCGGCAACAAGATCGCCACGGAACGGGTATATCCCAGATTACACGCGGGTACCTTTCCTTGTAGGGTATTCCGCTCGGCTACTTTTTAGGCTTGGAGTAATAATAGCACAATCGAATTTAGTCGGTTGGATACAGCGTTGCGTAGCCCGCTAGCGAGATAACGCCTTATGACAGAATTACTTCTAAGTACTGAGTAAAGTACTTGTACTCACATATTGTCTAATCCCATCCGATAGCACCAAGATTAAATCTCGTCGGCTACCGTCTAGTACTAACCCACCTAAGCTGAAAGAGTGGAATCGACCGCCCGTATTCACACAGTGCAACTTTATATGCGATAGAGCAGTGGTACAAAATTAAATACACACTTAAACAAGCTCACGAAGTAAGTGGTTGTTGAAAGAGCCATCGTGATGGTTTGTTTCTCTGCATTTCACCGTTGCTCAGAATCGCAACCATTATGATAGCGCGCACGCTCTAGGATATTGTGCTCAACGACCCCTTCTCCCCTCTGTAGACCTGGAAGCAAGAATGGTTCTGCATAGTCGGCTTTTGATGAAGTCTCGGCTCTTCATACAGTATCACTCATGAGCGGAGACTACGCCGCTGTTACAGATGTACATGATGTTACAGATCTGATACACGGACACTGCTGTAGGGGCTGATGCCTCCGGTATATATCTCGAGTCTTTCTCCTTCTCCCTTCTCTGTACCTTAGAATACACGCTCATGGTTCTCCGCTTCCACATCGTAACAGGCGCTCTTAGGCTCTTTTGCTTTAAATAGGACACGCAAGCAAGGCATAGTGGTGTGCTTAAATGCTACACGATATAGACCTTGTGCCTGTTTCCTTTCTGCTGTTGACGAAGCGTCCTCAGTATCACTTTGACTGGGTCAACTCCCACATTGAATTGAGGCGCTCCAGTGAATCAACATTGAAATCTTACTTCCAGCCGGAGGTTAGAGTTTCAACTTTAACAAGATCCAATATCTGGCAGCCTTAACCTGAACCCAACTAAAATATGGCTATAATGGGACCGAGTGCTTGGATGAAACTATGCTCCTGTACGATTATCTGCAATAGTTGCGTAACCAGTGCTTAGAACTCTAATCTTCCCTAGTATGTTGCATATTTGACCCTGTGACCTCATTAGTAGATCAATGTTAAGACTATGCCATTGCGATCTCTTTTTTTACCGTCGGGATATCATGGCCAGCAAACCGGATAGCCCCTTCTCCATCTTTGTCCGGTATAACACTATAATCTACAATCCAGTAGTGAAATTATGATTGAGGGGTATGCGAATTACGGCCTATAAACTACCAGCTGTATATGGCCACCGTGTTTTGCGGAATATGGAGACGGTAGTTCGTGGTGAAAGCAATAAAAGATAAATGTGTGAAGCATGTTGTAATTGGGGATTGATACCCAAATAATGGCAAACTGACTGACGGTGTTGGAAATTAATACTGAGATCGGGGTCGGTGGTCTCGTTAGAGCAAGGGATCATCAATGTACTTTTCTAATCGCGCAATCTATCTCTCATCTCGTAACTTTATATACACGGTAACCAAGAAACCATTAGATGGTGAAACATGTATGCATTCGAAACCCCGTGAGACTTCCCAGTGGACGGAATCCGCAGACTGAGAGTAGAAAATCTAAATGGTAACTAAAAGCTTCCTATATCGAATGCAAGGTCTATATAACTTCCAAGCGCCATCGTCATGACCATTCTGAAGTTACCTGGCGCGTGTAAGTTTTTTCACCCGTACGTGTAAGGTAACGGAAACAGTCGAGCTGCCTACACACGCCTGCAGAAGGACCCTTAGCTTCCCTACCCTAAGCTGGTATATCCCGCGGGTATCACGATATCTCCGGTTTAACTATCTTGTATCGCTTTAGCTTCCTAAATATCCCCTTCAGTTCCGGAGGAGACAATCCACAATTTGGCGAACTGGACATAGGCAACTATGGATCAGCTTCAAAGGAGCACAAGCACCGAAGTAGAAGGAGGCTACAGAGTAGAAAGTTGTAGCAACAAAGATTGCTCCTTCACATTAACAGGAAGCCATGCAATCTGCAACTCGCCCCGTGGACTAGCGTACAATAACATCACGCATGTCGTCACCTCGCCACTTGCGCCGGCCAAAAGACAACATGCGTGCTTGCAGAGTGCCTAGCCAGCCGGATGCTAGAGGTATACACAACTGTAGTACAGGCTGGGTTCCAACTTCAGCAGGATTGATGTGGGTGTACCCCTCGCTTTCCATTTGGATAATATCCTCTCGTCGCCAACGTCGCGTATCCGGCCACTCGCGCTACCATTTGCCCGACCAATCGCTGACACAAGGCTCGCGCTGCCAACTACACGCGCTACGTCAAGAGGGGACGACCCGTGGGGTAGCGAGGAGATGCTTAACACGGAACCACTAACCTCCGCCACCGGTAATTCGTGATAGTGGGCTCGTACGTATGCGTGTGCTGTAGTTCAGCCTGTGGTGACTATATGAACCCAGCTACCTGCGGAAAGTATTGCCCAGTTAGCCGTCGACGTAAATATAGAAGGGGCGAAGATAGTGAAGGAATGTAGTTACAGAGTCACCTAGTGTGGGTAGCACTAAGGAATCGAAAAACGTTGACATCCCCGTCCATACTCCTTAGACTCGCAATGGAAGGCTCATATTCGAAATGATAGTCATGTATGTATGCGTACTCGCTGCGGTTTCGGCCTGTGGTGACTACGGAACTGAGACACACCTGCCAAAAGTATTGCGTGTTAGCATACTCCTGGCGAAAGAAGAGAGAAACGAGGAAGAAAGTAGTCGGGTTACAGAGTGTAATGTAGCTGCGCAGTATGTGAACTTTGTGGGTTGATGAGTAGGTTGATCGAAGTCGAATACGGAGACTGAAAGCGGCGAACACAGGGGTTGTGAAACGAGGTTGAGAATGTAGCAATGTTGCTAGACTTCTGACGGAGATAGCTATGCTAGAGGAGAGTTAAAGAACGAGAGGAGGGGGTTGCAGGATTCGGGATTTGGGTAGTTGCGATGGATGTGAACATTTGCAGTGGGGGTGGTTGAAGTAGTTGATGTGGTGGGCTGAAGCGGAAGAGTAGGGATTGGAAAAGTGGAGATGTGTGTGCAACGCCATAGTGATACCCAAGCAACAGCAAAAATATATAAAACATCAAAACAGCAAGATATCAGACTAATATAAAGAATTCAGATTTGCTATTCCGAAACTCAAGTGAAAAGCCCACAATGTCGGGTGGTTGAAATGTTTGACTTCTAATTTTAGATCTTTTGGAAGAGCCGCATCGCACTTTTCGCCGAGTCGTTTCTCTTACACTTACTATCGACATCCATACCCAACGCCCACACCCAACACCCAGCACTCTATGATGCTAGCTATTCTTCTCTGCCACACCACATTAATTCACTCCATGAATACGACCTCTGTAACCCCCGTTCTCGTCCTTAGTATTTGTTAGCTTGTCCCTTTTGCTCAGCCTCGGCTAACAACACGGCTGTTGCAGGATGCTGGGTTGATATAGGCACCACAGCCTGAATCGCAGCAAGCATACACTACACGTACGAGCCTACCACCAAGAGCCTACCACCACAAGATTGGGGAAGATCAGAGGAGAGGATGTTTTCCCGAACCCGCAGTGCTGCATCCAACGCGCTCTCCCAAGTAGATTGATGGGACCTATGGCCATGCGGGGCGGAGATGCGGTGACTGGTGTTTGCTCTGTATGACACTCTCTTGCCTCGCTTCTAGTGCTTTGCAGTGATAACTCGGGAGTATTTGAGTGCATCGAGAGAACCTAGGCGACACGGGCGAGAATACGGTGGCCGAACGACGCATCGATGCACGAGATGGAGGCCACGAGTATGAGTTCGAGACCAAGCGGCATTTGGACCGCACCCTGAGATCGCCACATGGCATGCTCTTTAGAATGACGACGATGACCGAAACACGACGGAAGCTACTCGGGAACACGTATGGGATAGACCTCGGAGACGTCGCCCAGATCTACACCGAGCGAAGGGCATGGAGAGTCCACACTGTATTTTACCATATTCCGGTATTCAGTTTCACAGATTCTATATATGTACAAACATGACTGTTGCCTATCACTACATTGTCGCACAACTGTAATTTAATTTTCGCTATGTAGAGTGCAAACACAAATCCTGGGTGTAATTCCCGCACAAGTCCTCTCTACTCACTTGAGCGACAACCCCTGCATCTCCCTCGTCACGCTTGAATTCTGCAACGGATCTGCAGTCCCCAAAGTCTCATGTGCAGTCCTTCTGCCTCCGATATCAGTCCCCAGCGGATACAAATGCACCCATAGCAGCTCCCCCAACCAATCCGCCGTCTGTAATGTGATCTTCTCACCATCCGGCACGTTTGCCGACAAGAACCGTAGTTCAATGTTGCCTAGCAGCTTCTGGCTCACGAGAAGATGCGTTTGGAAGAGGGAATCCACTTCGGAGCTGGTAACGCTTCTGCGGTCAGGGGCGACCATTGGTGCCTCGCGTTGCTGCAGTGAAAGGATTGCGGCGTTTGGAGGTGAGCCGGAGTCCGGGCGGGAAGTGTAGAGAACTGCGGAGTTAGTCGGGACTGAGTGGGAGGTTAATTAGGCAGACTTACAGGAGCTCCAGATTCCGCCTTCCTATCAGATCACCAATGTCAGCCAAAACCTAACAGCAACACAATCGCTGCTCTACTCGACATTCTAGTTCGACTTACCCCACTGCGAAAACATGAATAATTCAATCTCAAATTGACTCTCGAACCGGTCCCCGCCATTTATTGAGTGGAGCGTCTGGCGGAACTTATATTTCCACGATGCCTCGAGCATCAGGCGGCTGCAAAAGGGTTCACCGATGTAGCCAGATACTTATGTACAACTCAGTGATATGTTTCGAGAGATGAAGGAAGGGATAACAAACACTTGACAACTAAATCCTCCGGCCGCTCACTCCATCTTGCCGTGTTCCCTTTACTTCCTGCCTCTGAACCCAACCCCCATAGCTTGATGTGAAGATAAATCACAGAACTGGGCATTGTTACCAGTTCGCTAAATAGTTTCCGGTGTGCGGTCGCTCCCGCCGCCCCGCGTATTTTGATGTCCGGGTATGCGTCACGGTGCTGCCACAGGGCGATCGCGTCATGCAAATCCGCGTCAAAACGAGCGGCGGTACCTCCTACGATGAGAGGTCAGGACAAATGTGATGTTATACATTTAGGAACGGGCGATGGAGTTGATACTTACCTAGCTTGTAGTAGTGTAGTAGGTAATCATTTGCATTGTTGTCCGCCGTAGGCAGCTCCAGTGCTGGTGTGACCGACGCCGGATCTCCACTAAGTTTATGTAGTAGCTTTATCTTTGCCTGTCGTAGCGGTATCATATCTGCATACTGTGGGTGGGCGGTCGAAGTTATAAACTCTTTGTCATTTATCCAAACCTTTAGTGACATTTCCATCGATCGCGTCGACAGAAACGTTATCCCCGACCTGGCTTCCGTCGACATAATGCTGTTGATCCGGTGCACATGCTGTTGGGAGAGCCTAGAAATCTCAAAAACGAATTTGTCATCATCGGTGAATTTCGGGATGCGGTTGGGGGAGGGTGTGATGTTGGGCGTTGCTGGTTGGGATACCGGGAGGTCTTCCAGAAGTGAGATGCGCGGTGGTGGCATGCCGGGCAGAGCGGCCGCCTGGCTACGCATCAGCTTTAATAGCTCTTTGTTCATCTGCGTATCTCGGAGGATATTTTTGCGGAGAACTAGCATCAACCGTGGAGATATGGGTGCCAAGTTGTGGTACTCAAATATCTGTAGTCCGTACGGAGTATCATACTCTACGGTGCCCTCAAAAACCCCGAATCCGTTATCCGTCACAATAAACTCATCGGTAGCTGGGTGCAGCGGCTTCACAAACGCCATGAAAAACTCATCGATATGCGTGATGAAATTCTCCGCATTATCGAACACCATCTCCTTCCTTACTGTCCTCCGCCAGTTCCCCTCACAGTCGATGGGCGTATCCATGATCACCCGCAAGTGGTGCGCCCACACCTGCTTCAAGCTCGTGAAGCCCTTTTCGGCCATCAGCTTCCGCACCGCCGCTTTCTCGCGAGGACTCCGTCCGTGGTCCTCATTGATGCTGTCCAGAGTATACTTTTTCCCGAATAGCTCACCACGATACTTCATTATGTACAGAAATTTCCGCAGTATGTCTTGTCTCGCCGCGAGATATCGAATGCTTCCTTCCCACCATCGGCATCATCCTTGATCCGTTTGAACAACTCAGCGGCCTGGCTTTCCAGCTGCGCCAGTTTTTTTCGACATGATTTGGATCATGGACTTCTTCTCCCCCATCGCCCTCGCCGTGACTAAACTCCACACGATATAGATCCCGATGTCCATAGATCTTGGCAACGCACTGTAGTGATAGTGACTCGTCTGCGATATCGTAGAAGTTTACGGAGGCATTCTTTTTGAGGGATTTGGCATGTTTCCGGCTGCGAGGGCTCGGCGAACTGTTGTCGTTTGTGCGAGGTTGAAGGCTGGGGGAGAAGGTTCGGAGCACAAACTGTGGGATAAAGTGATGGTGTTGCGGATGGGATTGGGATGGGGAGTGGAAGGAGGGTCAGCGAAGACGGTAGACATGCTGTTTACTCAACGGCTATCTGGAAGTGGGGCGAGCTACCTCGCAATATGACACTATATGTAGACCCAGAAACGCGCACAGCAACCCAGTCATAAGCGTATCGCCGGTCGGCAATTGGGAATTGCACATGCATTGTTGTCATAGCTAATGAGTTACTGCCACTTGCTGGTTGGACGAGGTGGAGGGAGTATAGCCAGGTATGCATGCTTGCAACACCCCAGGAAATTCTTTGCGTTCGCATACCATTTCTAGAGGTAACCGGATCGAATAGTTTGTGGGACGTGGCAGCATGATGATCATACTGGTATTGTTTAGTCGTCCGCTGCGCCACCAGTATACCGTGCAGGAATTGACCTGATGGATCGAAAAACTGGGATTTGACACCGATTAAACCTCTTCAATCTACTTTTTGGATTACCTGATTTCATTTTTTCGATAGCCTCTGATAGTGTAACCAATAGGATACACTGGATGACGCTGCTCTGGCCCGTAATTCCCATTCTAAGTAGTATTATTCCGGATCTATACATTTTCGATTCATCCTGTTCAAGGGATGTTGAAACCGAGAATACTCGGTCGCGCGGTGCAAGGTCCAGTTATTTCCTCTTCTATATATGGAAATCCCAGAAGGCGTTTTAAAGTCACTGGATTGTCTTAGATAACAATTGTACAGGTTTAGTTGCTAAGAGCGCTACTGAATTTGCTCATTTTCTACAGTATCCAAGATGATGGCACTGATAATCCCATCCAATCTCAGAATGAGTTAGTTTCGTACCCTCCATCACAAAGTCAACGACAGCTTAACCATCCGATAGATGAGTATCTTTTAAGGCCTAAGTAGAAGTTACATGCATTGTGTAAATTTATTTTCTGCCGTCAATCAGGGTATTATACTTTGAGCCCAATTTGATCACACTCAAACGAAGAGTAAGAATTGGAGTTTCTTCATCCTGTTAACCCGTTTTGCCCACGTTGTTGCTCCAATTGGCGCCAAGAGGAGAATATAGCTGGCTGTATTTTTCCACGGTCCAGATATCATCTAGTTTGTGGGTTCCGTTGAATATGTGAAGGCTGTAGAGTCCTATGGGGTTGTAGTCCTGCCTTAGGCAAAATGGGGAGGAAATTCTCTGCCCGGGAAATCGTAGTCAAAGGGCATGGCCCTGCCTAGACGGGGGGCAAGACAGACCGTTGAGATTCCTGATTTTGACAGCTTATATAGCGTCGGAGGAATTAAGAACACGGAGTGTTGTCCCGGAACGACACATTATAGCTGGAGCACTTTAGAAGGTTATTGAACATTTTAAACACCATATGCAGATGACACTTATACAGAACGAACGTATACGTAATCAGGCTACTGTGCAGGCGTGAGACATCGCCAATCCGTGTGACGTATTTAATAAACTAAATTCTTTAGACCTATGGAAGTATTGTAGAGCCTGTTGACTAAGGATATTCTGTCAGCCGGCTGACAGACTTAACTAAAGATTTAGCCCGGAGGCCGTCGGAGACTAAACCTAACCTCGGCCTGGGTACGGTGCTTGGCTACCAGATAGCCTCGGGCTTAGTACGGCACTCGGCTCCGGTAACATCGGGCCTAGGTGGACATCGGCTCTAGTTATCCTCGACCAGTATATGGTATCTTTCTCACATATATGTCAATCTTAGTCTCTCTTACTACAGTAGACAATTCAGCATCTTCATTCGTTCTTGATTTTTCTCACCAATCCCAATGTGTGTCCGTTGCTCTACATCTACACACTCTTAGCGCCCGTTCACGCAGTGTGTCGCATTCTACCCGCAACATTTCATTCTCTTGAGTCCGTTCACGCAGTGTGGCACATGTTCTTCTCAACCTTTTAATCTCTAGCGTCTGATCACCAAGTTCTCTTCTCAACTTTTCTTTCTCCGCACTTAACGTTTCAAATTTCTTGACCCCCATCTGTTCGTCCTCTCTAGCCTTCCTTCCTACCTTCTCCCACAAGTCAACGACAAAATCGCCCCCTGCATGAAGTAGAGTGTGGAATTCAGGTTGCTCCTGTAGCTCAAGCAATCGAATGGCGCAAAATGTGCTGATAATCGACCGCAGTGACTCCTCCGAGTTCACAAGAGCATTGGTGTTTGCATACGCGTACTCGACCAGGCTGACGATCCCTTCAATAACTCCCGAGTTCGTGCTTAGGGATTTGATAGTAAGAAATATGTTCCGCAACTGTTCAAGGGCTGTATGTTCGAGTGCCTCGGTGTTAGTGTATTGAGCGAGAACATAAACCTTTGCATGGGCCATTAGAATGGCGGAGGGACTGCCGCGATCGTCATGTGTGGCATTTCCTTCTGCCTCAGACTCTGACTCGGAGGTGATGCGAGCATCAAGCTGCGAAAATTGGAGACAGGAGTCTGTATGGTAGCTTGGTGTCGGTGTCTTTTGGATGCCCAGTTCCATCACCAGTTCCGATGTCGAGTAATTCCCATGGTATATCCACTGCAAAAACCGCTTCGCCGTAGCTTCCTCCCATTGACTCCAGTCAATCTCCCGGCTCTGAGACTCCGCCCAACGCCCGGTACATAGCGCACGCATAAAGCCGGAGTGTTTGGTAAGAATATCGGTGTGCGCCGTATACGGTTTCCGTTTGGGACCGACGAGAATTGTAATCATGGTAAAGGAGTCGACCTGACTGAAGATAACATGCGTCAGTCGACTTTACAAGGGACTGACAGATATAGGACACGACGTACGAGGGGGCGGCGGTACTGCCCATTGTGATCTGTCGGTTGATAGATGCGTGCGCTCGGTTAATCTGATGTGATGATTTTCGAAGATAGCTCGAAGTAGGGTTGAACAGTTGGCGTGCTTCGGCATCATCAGCTACCCCGCAAGGAATACCGACACCTCTTAAGCACGTGTTGTTGCGGCTCTGACGATAAACGTGGCTACATTTGGAAGGTTTTACGCCAGCGAATCGGATGTACTCAGAAAACTGAACGTCGTCAATTGGTATCTGTGTTACACCAACCTTGCAAAGTGTGACCTGATAAATTCTACGAGGATCTTACCATACATGAAGAAGTCTTGTCATTTCACAAAGGCCTTGACTGCCTCGCTGGAGGTAAGTGGTGTAGGTAGCAGAAGCGTGTACTAGGTAATCGTTGGAACCCCCGAAACCCCCGAAACCCCGACCAATCTAATCAAATGGGTAAAAGTGATATTGCCATTTATTTAATAACAAAATACCATCGCATCCGTCAGACTAAACCCAGGCGCTTAGGGAACCGTACGTCGACTTATTGGTATAGCCGCCAAACCGGTGATGCGTATATATATTAACTTTAATTTGCGAAAATATGTGTCGAGTTAAGATTGAGCGATGGCTAAGAGATTAAGAATCCCAACTACAAATAATACTGGGCATATTGTGTTGTGGCACCCGTACTTCCAATTAATTTCAATAGGTAGAATCGCTCTGACCATATTCTATCACTCGATGCACATGCCATCTTCTCTGTTGCATATGCTTGGATCATCTGTAACAGCCTTGAATGAGTTGTGACTTCTATGAGGATACGGCTATAGTAGGACTCCAAGAATTATAGCGGCGTAAATACGTTTTATCCAACATAGCATGCATCAGCTGAAGTTCAACGATCCCTATTCTGGCCCCCAGGTGGTGTAAAATATTGCGTTATGAGGACTGATCCCTAGTAATGGAACGAGTCATATAGAATGTTCTCAAGCGGTCAGATCTACCAAGCGGTCATCTGCAGATACCTAGACCGGTCAGATAAGATGTCAATTTCTGGTACAGTCCTGAGCAGGCATCCTAGTAGTCCGTCCGGGCGAGCCCATTCCCGAGACAGGATTGTGAATTTCGGGGCGGATAATTCTGGACCGTTTAGACTCAGTGCTACCCAGCGACCAAACGGGTACAGCATGGCAGAAGCTGGGCAGGTTTACGAGGTTCTGAGGGGCAGCTGGGCCAGCACTTGAAATACCGGCGGCACCGGGTCCGTAAATACTGGCGTACTAGATCTGCAAGGACTGCAAGTGCCTGTCGGTATTACTCTACGATTATCTATATCGGTTATAAAAGCTGTAGGCAAGTGTAAGTATTCACTGGAATTTGTAGGCCCTGGCCGGCTTGCCACCAATATCGTCGACTGTTGAAGTGGAAGCCTAGTCACCGCCTGCGGTTTTGAACCTTCGCCAGATTTAACCCGTTTATGGCCAGTAAATCGCCGGGTGCCAGGTGAAGCCGTTTGGGAACACTGTTTGGACCGGCGCGATGCCCACGACCCCGCGGGGTGCACTAATGAGAGAGTCAGGGCTTACACCGGCGCCGGTAATCTTAGACTCCAGACAACAGCGATTCGCAGCGAGACTAGCAAACACATGCAGTAGCAAGCCAAAGGAGCTACACCAAAACCCCTCTTCTGGTGCACCGATATGCAAACTAGTCAGGAAAGAGCATGAACATGGCCGGACAACCGAAGGCATGAATTGGCCGGCCCCGGGCAAAGAATCAGTGATCAGGACCACCATACTGGACGACACCACCTTACGCAAGAGCGCCGCGCACCGCTGGGCAAGAGAGAAAGAAGCCAACATTGGAGCAGGGGTCTGGATGAGGTGGACAGGTGGATTGCACTCAGACGATGGCCGAGAGGAAGCCGCAGCAGTGTGCAAACACGGAAATCAATGGAGGTCTCGCCGCAGCTTTCTGGGCACCGGACGTATGGAGGTCTTTGACACCGAACCGAACTATGGGCGATCGGACTTGTGCTTGGCGTGGCCATTGAGATGCGAGAAACATTCCAGAAGCATGGAGTGAAGACGGTGGCTGTCTACAGCGACTCACAGGCCGCAATTCTACGAACGGCACACCTGGAGCCAGGCCCAGGGCAGCGACTGGCGAGGTGGATCAACAGAAGGGCGCGGAATCTCCTCGCCCATGCCAGCGCAACCGAGATCCACTGGGTCCCGGGACACTCCGGCATCCCCGGAAATGAGGAGGCCGACCGCCAGGCCAACTTAGCCCGAGACGCAAGAGGAAGCACAGTGATAGAGCAGCCATATACTACCTCGGCCCCGAATCGGGCTAGACGAATCTCTGAGGGAAGAGCAGCAGCCAAGGCGAAGTGGGAGGCCAACAAGTGCAGCAAGCACTTCAGCTACAGACTCAAGGGCAAGGTGGGGACCACGAGACCTATCCCAATGACAAGCGTAAGGTTACTGGGTGCTTGGTTCTACCGACTGAAATCCGGGCATGCACCCACTGGAGTCTAACTAAAACGTTTCGGCCACTGAAATGACGACAAGTGTTAGTGGTGTGGAGGGACAGTGTTCCAGACGCAGGAGCACCTCTTCTGCCACTGCAGCCGGTGGAGAGACCACCAGAAAGAACTATGCAAGGCGGTGGGAAAGGCGGCGGGCTGGAAAGCGGGCAGATGCCAACACGTGCAGATATCTGAGCTATTTTCCATGGAAGAGTGCAACCAAGCGGTGATGGACTTCCTGGTGGCCAGTGAGGTCGGGAAGTTTCCGCCCGAATGAACTGGTGGTATGGAGCGGGCTCAGGGCTCAGGGCTCAGGAGCGGCATTGGCGGTAACGGAATTATACCTCTCTTTCTGTCTTTCTTTCTGTCTTTCTCTTATCTTTCATTCGTCAACGGGGACGAAGGGTAGTGGGGGGGGAGCTCCGCCATCTTGCCGGCTCGCATGTAGGCGAAGGGGGTTGTCAAAGTCCTGTCATACTCTATTTGGAGTGAATACAGTATGATTAAACAACAACAACACTGTTTAGACCAGGGCAAAATTTTCTTGGACTATCTACATACCTACAGGACCCTGCAGCCTGGACGTCATTATGACATACCAAAGTATGTGGCTAGGGAAGCGGCGGAGATGATGTTGTTTATCCTATGTTTCGTATCTAGGCGCTCCACCGGCATTGCGGTACCAAGTCCTCTGGTTTTCAGGCACACGTTCCGCAATTTCTCAGATATAAGGCCGATCGTTAGCACCGGCACCGATAGCGGAATATCTACGCTGGCAAAGGGATAGCTACTCCTGGTAACCGCCAGGAACCTATGGGGCCCTAGTCTGGTAGATCTAAGCGCCCGACGGACTGGTCCTCCGGTACAAATGTCCTAGCTGGTACGACGATATCGGGCCCCGAAAAACTCTAGTCGCCCCGGACCGTTGGGACCCTTGGTCCTTTGCATAGACCAGTGGCGGATTCTTAGTGCAAATCTATGGGGTCGGGAGATATCTGTCTCGGTATAGATATCTGTAAATATCCGCAGAGCCAGGCGATAACCGCTGATACAAACGGAGAATTGAAGATACCCGCACACCGTAGGTCCGCTTCAATCGTGAAATACGTCTCAGCTCGAGGAATGTATCGGTAGGTGCACTTCCAACTTACAGTACTTCACCTCGGTAAAATATCCCTCGGTTCAAATGCACCGGAAATCTCCGGCTCGAAGTGTAGGCACTGCAGGGATCCATGCTACTGTATGTTGGGTATGGAGCATCGGTACGCATGGTGGCACGTTCTGGGAAACTCTGTGCATTCGCTTACCGTTTCTAGAGATTGCCGAAGTATCTCGGTAACGGCGTGAGACTTGGTAGTACCATGATCGCACCCGTATATGGAACACAGCAAGAGGAGGAGTGTAGCACTAAGTAAACCGCTAAAAGCAACTTCATCATTTCAAGCCCTCCCACCCGGCGCCTATGCTCCGCGCTTTTTCATTCCTCCGTCCATTCGTCTCAGCCTTTGCCTCGCCTCAGTTCTCAACTTTTACGCCGTCGTATACTCCGCTCTCGGTTACGTGCGGCTTGTCTTCGCCGTCTATATCTGCCGTTAACTATCCCTCCATCCTCGTCATTCCTCCACCCTCGTGTATCCCTGCGCCATCGTCTACGCCCCCGCCCACTACACGTCTTCTACTCCTTTGTCGTCGTCTAAGTGCAACTTATCCACGCCGTTGTCTACTGCTGTCATCTAACCCTCCTCTTTCGTCACCCCTCTGCCCTTATATCCCATTCGCGCCTTCGTCTACGCTACGAGTCATCGTCTCTTCCGCCGTTGTTTACGTGCAACTTGTCCATGCCATCGTTTGCCCCTCTTTATCTATGCCGTCTATATCTGCCACTATTTACTCCTTCGTTCTCGTCTCTCCTCCGCGCCTTCGTCTATGCCCCCGTCGACTACAGGTCTTCATCTACTCGGTGTCCTATGCTCTGCGCGGTCGTCTGCGCTATCATCTACCATTCCGGCGTTATTTACAACATTGCGGTCATCTACTCCACTGCCATCGTCGTCATCTCTCGTCCAAACCGTCGTCTTTGTTTACCAAGGTGCCAGTAGTCCAGTTGGCACCCAACGCAGTAGTATGGGCGAAAGAAGTATACCTTTCCGGATCGAGAATAGACTCTAGCGAGCAATCGAGTCGAACGGACCTACGATGACAGGACTATTCGACTAACTCTTGCCTTCATTCCCATGCTTTTGCAGTGGAAACTCGATCCATTATCCAAAACTTCTAATATCCATTGACAACCTCTAACTCTCAGGCTATCACTCCCGTAGATAACCTTATGATTAAGTAAGTCTTTGGCCTGATGACAAGATGGCCGGACCCTTTGGCGAACTGACCGCAAATGGCACTCCCCCCGAAGCGAAACAGAGTGTTAGGTGACTGGTCACGTTCGTTGTTCATCTCGGTACTGTACCTCCAGTTGGCTGCGTCACAATATATCACCTTCGTAGGTGGATTCAACTATGCTACGAAGTTGATGGGAGAACAGTATACGGGTATATAAACTACATAGTATAGAGAGAAGAGAAAGAGGAAGACTTGAGATATATACAAGAGCTTTGTGCCATATCCCTTACTATCAGTCCGGCTCGTGTCAATACAGGTGAAACAGATGAAGATAGCGACGTTTCTTCCGCGATAGAAAAAAGATGGATATTCTTGAGTGAGATTGTCATACAAACTATTACCTCAGTAACCTCAGTAAAAACGGATGCAGTAAACCCGATGGGAGAAACCAACTTTACCAAAACGTCATACGAATAGTCATTTCACTCGAGCCTGCTGCCATTGCACCTTCCCATTTGTACCTCACCGCCAAAATAATACTCCTTCCAACGTGTAACATCTATTGCACTGCGAACTACTTTACACCATTCGCGAATATGGTTTTGGGTAACGACCCCATATGCAACGCAACGTGTTTGCTGATCGGATCCGAGCAGGATAGATGTTCACGCATAGCAGTCATTTACACAGCCTCCTATTTAAAAAGAATTTATCATGGTTGCGTTTTGCTTACAGCTGCCGCGCAATTGCTCGTGCATGTGCACGACGGAATACCATCCATTCGGCATGATGCAGCGAACTGTGTCACAATGTACAGTACGTACCCCCCTTATTGTTGTCCTTTCATGAGGCTGATAGTTATAAGCGCTGGCACATACTAGAGTGCCTCGGAGGCGGAGGGGTGTCTTAGGCTCTGTCATACTCTAATTAGAGTGAGTACAGTATGAATAAAACAAAAAAGCAAACATACTAGAGTGCCTTGCCCAAACACAAGTTGCATAGCCATGCACGAACATGAGCGGTTTGTTTGCATCGCCCTACACGTCGCCCACATCAACACCCCGCGGCTGAACCCAGTTGTTCTAGTCAGTGCACAGAGAATGTTGCTCCATAGAGTAACCAGTCAGTTGCTAGAGTCCCATTTGCTGTAAATGAACTAGTTAGATTTGAAATCTACCGATCAGCATAGAGTGAACACATACCACATCGAAATAACAGTGAACACATAACGCATCGAAATGCAGAGTAACTATATAATACCGAACAACAATAAGACTTGCAACTACTCATCAAAAAATCTAGCATGGGGACACCTACCCTGGAATATGACATAGTTAAGGTTTCTGGCGTCCCCAAACTTGATTTTTCGACGAGTACAACTAACTAATATTAACCTCGTCAGGGAAGGGTTAGGGTACGGCGTCATTGTTATCACTCGCTGGCTTCCGTCTGAGAATCAACATACAGGATTGATTCGCATGTCAAGTAGCAGCTCATAGTGTGGTTGTTTGAAACGTACCGTACGCAGAAATCTAACCAAGCATGGCTGGAGATCAACAACACAGCAGTTAATGCTGCGTGCTCTATTGTACGATCGACGATGGTACTAGGTAAAATGACCTCAGCCTTGCCTGGGACTCGCACACATCCTCTCATGGGCCTCTGCTGGCGATATAGTTTCGACTGGAGTGAACTATGGGCTTTAAACAGGAGCGGACACCGTTCATAACCCTTCACATTAATGGCCAAAACTGGTCTTTGTTCCGTTCTCACCGCTCTTAGAAACGTGTTTGGACGGGGTTCTGCCTATCGCTCTAAAACACGATAAGGTCACACCAGAACGGAAGGTCAAATTCTAGATTGGGGACCACAGCCTCGTAGAGCGCGTTGCGTAGATCCTTTCAAACATCTTTGTGAGATAAGTACACCCTAATGTTCGCATAGGTGGGGGTTCCATCAGCCTCACCACCCACCCATGCAAACTCGACCAACAATGATCCACTTGATAGGCCATATCTAGCTTTAGTCTTCAACTAAGATATGATCAAGCCGTTATGGAGCAGTAGTCAATGTTTTCGTTTTGACAGGATTTTTGAAGGGGTCCCGTACAGGTTTTGGGTTATCTAGGGGCTCTGCAGGCATAATTCTCATGTGGAGGATGAACGCAACCCGGGAGATATCTTACTGCAGGGCGCTCTTACGTACAAACTAGACAATGTCGTGGCGCCAGAATGGTCGATCCTAAGCTGTGCAGCCAAAGCAGCTAGAAAAAAATTGTGCATTTCATGAATGACATGTTCATGTACTTAGTTTCCCCAATTAAATTCTCCACCAGTCATCGGGTAGTGGTGGTGGGGCAGTGTTCTCCAAACGCGGGGTTTTGGGGTACAACGACTGATCACGAACACTTCTGTCTCGCGACCGCGCCATGTCATGATTTCTCGGATAAGGTGATTCATTTGCGCACAAGATTTTTGAAGTGCGCTGTCAAGCTGCGGCAGTGTCTCGTGTTGTCGACCGAATTGTTGTCTGCATGATGTGGCGTTTTGAGCGAGTTATGCGAATGCTGTTTGCGGTAGCTACATACGCAATTGCAGTTTATCGATCTGATCCCTGCATGGTACAGCGGATGTTTGCGCAAAGCAGTGTACGCTTGTGCAGGCCGGCCGTTGTGCTTTCACAAAGTTTTCTAGTGTTGCATGACATTGTGTGTTGCGCACAAGTGTGGTGCAATCGCTGATGCATACACAGGATGTAATGCTGCATGCCAGTCGCAGAATGCAGCCAACTTTGTCTCAATTTCCCTATCCACCCACATTCGTCATTCCATGAGGCTAGGATTGTGCGCGAGCATGCACACACTGCACTGCCTCGCATGAACAAGGCTTCGGTTGCATAGGAGGCTCATCGGTGTATACACGCAGCGGGCAAGGAGTGACCTTACACAGGAATCACTGTCGGGAACTAATACGGAGGTACAAGTTTTCGTTGCTCCCTGCTTGCGGTCATTGAAAGGTGTAAGAGGTAATCCTAACTTAATAAATAGGACCACGAGCCAACTTTGGCCCTTTGCACTATCTCTACACTTCACTGCTTACAGATTTGCTACCCTATCGCAAGAACATACACCATGTTTTCACCGCGCAACTCATTGGTAGCATATTCAGATGGAATGTTTACACACTACTCCGCGTCATCTAAACGCACCAACGATGAGCCCGAAAATGATCTGATCGCATTTCTTTCCATTGCCCAAAAATACAACGTCGATTTCCTCCCAATTACGTGGCAACCTGCTCTCAGTACTCTCGGCATCGGCGGCTCTGGGACGATAAGCCAGTCCACATTCATGCGCGACATGCCCCTTGCATTCAAGCGTTTTCACATACCCGATGGTCAAGAAATGGACTTTCAACCGGCGATGTCGGAGGTGCTGATCTTGAGTCAGCCACCTATTCGAAGCCATCCAAATATAATCAACCTCGAGGGATTTTGCTGGGAAATCAAGCCTCGCACTGAGAAAGCAATTCCTGTACTAGTTTACGAGAAGGCAACTTGGGATCTACAACAGTTTATGAAGGTGCATGAGGGTATGAATATGTCAATCGATGACCGGCTTAAAATCTGTGTCGACATTGGAGGTGCCATCATGACTTTGCATGCTTATAGTATGTCATTTGAATAATCTTTTTGCACGATAGAGGGTTAACATTAGCGTAGATATTATTCATGGCGATATCAAGCCACAGAACGTATTGGTTTTTAAGGACGCTACCGGAACTACAATTAAGATGGCCGACTTCGGGTATTCTACTCTTGCCGCGGGTGAAACCGGAAAGGTTTTCCTGCCCAAGTCAAGGCCATGGAATGCTCCCGAGCACCATAACGAGGAATTCACAGTCGGTGATGCGAAGAAGGCTGATGTCTACTCCTTTGGGATGTTGTGTCTTTGGATTCTGTTCGAAGACAGCCTGCCAGGCATTCCACAAACCACTGAGGAAGGAACGACTGAGTTCATTTCGTTCGATGCACCGCCTTGGTTTGGCCCTCGCACATATCTTGAACAGTTAAAGGATGATGACAAAGTGGAACATGTTGTCAGTGAACACATTGAATCTATGTTTGGCTGGCATACCGAACAAAGGACTTGTCTGAAGGAAATTTTCAGCTTCACGCTGCAGCGTGACCCCGAAAAACGGACATCTGATTTTGCTACATTAATCGGTTGCATGAGCCAGAAAAGGCAAGTATCACTGTGTCACATCAGAGTTGTCACTAAGTAGTTTAGCTTCGAGCCCCAACCACCTGCAAGACCCTTGGAGACACCGAGCGAGCTTTCAAGCTATGCAAACTTTCGGGTGAATATCAATGCATTTCCATATTTCCCTGAAACACATTGCTAAGTAATATTGTTGAAGGTCGCGGAAAACCTTGGCCACCTCATGAGAGCCGACTATCGTGTGAGGGTACAAATCAGAGAAAGCCTCGAAAACAATTACAACTGCAGTCAAAATCGACCTTCTGCTGCCTACATCGCATTTCAACTTGCATTTTGTTACCAGATTGGATTTGGGGTCAAGTCAGATGAAAGTACAAGTCATACATGGCTAGAAAAAAGCAACAAGCAACCCAATGATCTGATGATCGAAAAAGAAGCGGTACGACCAGCAAGAATCCAGAGTGAGAGAATTATCCAGCGCAATGGACATATGGAAGTCAACATGATTCACGAATATCGAATTTGGGGATTGAACAAACTGCGAGAAGCTATGAAAGTATGCGAAGGAGAGGTTATTGATATGGTACGCACTTTTGGGGAGTTGCATTTCATACCATTGAATTTAAATCATACTATCGCATATATGCTTGATGAATTGGGGGAAGTCGCGAAATCAGTAGCATTGCGGATGCGAATTCGGGACCAAATTGTGAAAAAGGACGGAATTGGACACCCATCTTATATCCAGTGGACTAATGATGTCGCTAGATCACACGAAAATCTAGGGCAATGGATGGAAGTACAACAATTGCGACAGGAGATTCTGAAGACGATTAAAAATACTCAGCGGTCGAAGATAGAATCATTCATAGATGACCTCGTCATAAGAAACACGAACAACGTACGATGGGAGCCAGAGATGCGGCAGGTGCTGGCCACGGAGATGCGAAACAATATACTCGGGAATGAGCGTCCTCATACCTTGGGCAGCATGAATAAACTCGCTTCAATGTACAACAACCAGGAGCAGTTGACAGAGGCTCAGGCGCAGTTTGTGCAGGCCGTGGAAATTTTCAAGAGAGGACTCGACGAAGATCCCTCTACCTTGGGTAGTATGAATAACCTCGCATCGACATACAACGACCAGGGGCGATGGACAGAGGCTGAAGAGCTGAGAGTGCAGGTCATGGAGACGACAAAGAGGGTACTCGGCGAAGAGCATCCCTCCACCTTGGTCAGCATGAATAATCTCGCATTGACATACAACGACCAGGGGCGATGGACAGAGGCCGAAGAGCTGTTTGTGACCTGCACAGAGACGACAAAGAGGGTACTCGGCGAAGTGCATCCCTCTACCTTGGTCAGCATGAATAACCTCGCATTGACATACAACGACCAGGGGCGATGGACAGAGGCTGAAAAGCTGTTTGTGCAGGTCATGCAGACGACAAAGAGGGTACTCGGCGAAGAGCATCCAGATACCTTGGTCAGCATGAATAACCTCGCATCAACATACAACGACCAGGGGCGATGGATAGAGGCTGAAGAGCTGTTTGTGCAGGTCATGGAGACGAAAAAGAGGGTACTCGGCGAAGTGCATCCCTCTACCTTGGCCAGCATGAATAACCTCGCATCGATATACAGCAAGCAGGGGCGATGGACAGAGGCTGGAGAGCTGTTTGTGCAGGTCATGGA
>Ga0307515_10004916_pt1 | contig 27301 bp, 11 predicted proteins | sample 17_EM_MG_FD_194513 | JGI IMG/M metagenome (GOLD analysis project Ga0307515, IMG submission 194513) | Populus trichocarpa ectomycorrhiza microbial communities from riparian zone in the Pacific Northwest, United States - 17_EM | ecosystem: Host-associated > Plants > Roots > Unclassified | place... | reverse complement strand
GAACACCTAATGCTTGGCATGAAGCAAGTGTAAAGCCTAGAAAGAAATCCGAAATAACACACAAAGGAGGGGTGTTGGATTTTATCATGGTTTCCAGTACCTCTTCAAAGGGCTTTTGGAGTTGTTTGGTGGCGTGGAGAAAAGGAAGCAAGAACTCCATTGAAGGTAGTTGAGATGTGTTTTCACAACCTTCAGGGAGGCCTTCAATAGTGGGGAATGGAATTTCATTGAGATGGATGTCAGGGTGATTAGGAACACACTTGGCTATTGATTTAGCATTTGAAGGGGTGGTGATGATGGTCACTTTGATTTGTTGAAGTGAAAGAGCTTTTGATAGGTCTAGCAATGGAAGAGTATGGCCTTGAGACATGAAAGGGAAGATGACAACATGGGATGCCGAAGGGGAAGGCATGGTATCAGTACCCTTGCTCTCTCTAGCGTTTCTAGGGGCTTGATTTGCTTTATCAACGAACTTGTGTGTGTTCCTCGATGGTGCAAAATATTGTTGCTTATATATAGATTCGAGAAGGCAATGCCTCACAAGTCGTGAATTTGAATCTCTCAATTGTAATGGAAAAATAATATAATAGAAGAAACAATCTCGATGGACACTTTTACCCAAGTCTGATCTTTGAACTAAAATGGTTTTACTAATTGTTTTTCTCTTCTTTTTTTAATTTTCTCAACTTGAAGCAGTTTATTAATTATAAAATAATGTAATCCTGATAATTTCTTGATGTTGAATTCATATTTATCTAAGTGAATTATTTTTATTAAAAAAAAAATATATATATATATATATATATATATATTGCATTGATGAGTTTAGACGAGAAATCAATTTATATAAATTAAAATTTGAATCTCTCAAGTGTTTTTATAATGAAAATATATTAAAATAATATTTTTTTATTTTTAAAAAATTATTTTTATATTAACATATTAAAATAATTTTAAAATATAAAAAAATATTAAATTTTTAAAAGGCAAAAACAACTAAACCGTACGTTACGTTTAACAACCATGCGTGAACCATGTCTTCTTGCACTATTGATTTTGAATGAAATTAATTGATTGATTGATTGATGTCACATTCAATTTCAGTAATGGCCACGACCAAGCAAAGTCAATCAGAGCGTGAATTACCAAGAACAAAATAAGGGTCTTGTCAATACATTGTTAAGGATTTATGCCGCTTAATCCGTCAAGGCGTCAGTCGTGCTAATTTATCAAGGTTTAGTAAACTGTAAAGACAATCTCGAACAAGATGAATTAAATTCATTTACAGCAATATTAAAATTCAAAACAATTAAAAAACATTAAAAAAAATTGATTTAATATAATTTTTTTAAAAAAAAACTTCAACAAAAAAATATTATTTACACCAATCCATAGTTTTGATCATTTCAGAAAAGACCACCACTTCACATACTTTTTCCGCTGTCCTTGTTGAATTACAAATGCTTTTGAAATTATTATCTACTTAAAAAATATTAAATTGTTATATTTGTAATGTACTAGTACAAAAAATTAAAAAAAAAATGTATAATTTTAATATATTCTCACCTATAAAACACTTTTAAAAACATCGTCCATTGCATTATAAAAGAAACACTAGATTAGACATGGTTGTGTTTCATGTTGTTCAAAAAGTAAGAGAATGACATTACACGAGTTCTTCACATCATTATATATCTATACATGTTCTAGTTTCTCACAGGTTCTTTAAACCCTTCTCCTTCGCTTCCATTTTTTTCTACCATTATCATCACGGCAGATAAATAAATAATATTTTTTATGAATAGTAAAAATTAGAGAAGTAACTCAACTGATTAGATTTTAAATTTATTTTTTAATAATCATGAGTTTAATTTTTTTTTTTGTGATAACTAAAAATTTACATAATTATTAACTTTAAATTCTATACAATTAATTTATTCATGTATATATAAGCTGTTCAATTACCTATATTAATAATAATAAAGGAAAAAATAAACAGGGGGGTTTAGCAATTGTCGGCATATGCCTACTGTATACGGTTTTTTCCCACATCACAACACCTAGATAAATTTTTCTATGTGCTGTCATGTTTGCTTCCACTTCTCCACATAGTATTCACAAATTATCTAAGAGCACTGCCTGGTTGAGAACTTTGTTGTTGTTTTTTAAAATGTATTTTTATTTTAAAATATATATTTTTAAATTTTTAAAAAATTATTTCTAATACTAGCACATTAAAATGGTATGAAAATATTAAAATAAATTAATTTTAAAAAAAATTAATTTTTTTAAAATATTTTTAAAATACAAAAATAAACTAGACAAGTTTTTTCACGTTTCCCTTTAATTTATTTTTATTCACCACAAAATTTGAGTAGCATGTTATCTTAATAATTTACATTAAAAAATTATATTTAATATTGAGCGAGACAAATAGTTTAATATTGGCTACACGGAATAGGAAAAACAAAATGTTCATACATACGTGTAGAACAAGACATGATACAGAAGAATTATTATATACTACCAGAGTGCTTCATTAAAAATTAGTGTCCACAAGAAGGCAGAGGAGACGTGGGCTGCTCATGTATGATTTTTAAGTAATGACTGTGGTGTTTTAAGGCAAAGGTTTGATAACTTCATCAACGCGACTAATTTGAAAGGGAATGGTGATTAGGGTTCTTGAGGGAGACAGCAATGTCAAACACATTTAATACTTATACTAATATGATTTTTAAGTAATGACACTGGTTTTAAGGCAAAGGTTTTGGTAATTTCATCTATGTGACTAATTTAAATGGGAATGGTACTGATCAGGCTTTTTTAAATAATAATTGTGGTTACAATTTAAAATGTTTTTCATTTGAAATATATTATAATTTCATGACTAATTTGAAAGGGAATGGTGATCAGGTTTTTAAAAGAATAATTGTGATTAGAATTTAAAATGTTATGATTTAAAAATGTTTTTCATTTGAAATATACAATAGTATTTTTTTTTATTTTTAAAATTTATTTTTAACTTCAATAAATAAAACATAAAAAAAATATAATAATTTAAAATAGAAACAAAATTTGATGAAACAGTGGTTTAAAATAATAATAATAAAATCTTTTTAGTTGTATTTTTTTGGCATCCTTTTCATCAAAATATTTGTCTTTTCATCATGATCATAAAAGTAAGATTCTTTGATTTTATTCATTAAATGTTACCATGTGCTTCCTCAATTTCATCATGCACGCTTGTCTTTAACAATGAATATTGGAGGTTCCTTAATCTTGTTGGTCAACGCTTGTTTACATTGTATAACAAAACACCATGACGATGTTAATCAGTTAATTAATGTGCCATGCAAGACCTCTATTTTACACACTTGATTGAATTACTAACCGACGATCGAATGTATCATTATCCAATAGATGAAGGGTGTATTTGGGACCATAATGTAAACGACGTTCTTTTAAATTTTGATTTTTTTTTTACTTAAAATAAATTTTTTATATATATTTCAGATCGTTTTAATGTGCTGATATCAAAAATTATTTTTTAAAAATAAAAAAACTTTATTTTAATACATTTATCAATAAAAAACATTTTAAATCGTTACTGTTACCACAAACTAAAACACATTCAATTGATTGATTAATTAATGGTATTAAAAGGAGAGTTCTATTTTTGGTTGATTTAATCAGGACCTAATCACACAATCACAAGAATTTAGAGATCAAAACATAATTCGGTCTTTGTGCGGCTTTTTTCCCATTAATTTTAAGCCAACACCTTAATTGATTGGTTAATGGTATATTCAGGATCTTTTTAGAAAAACTATGGTTTTACAAATTAATTATAACTTTTAAAAATAACACTGATATATATTAACCCTGACAGGTCGCAATCGCTAAATTTGATGGCTCTTAAACTGTTATTAACATCTAGTTAACGAGACAGACAAATAATTCACATGAATAGTTAATTAAGAACGTAAGCTTCTTTAATTATCTGATTAACATAGTAATTGTGTTTTGTTAGACAATCTAAACAAGCATTGACCACCAAGATGCTGATCAAACAAGATTAATTAAGGAGCCTCCATTAATTAATTGTTAAAGACCGACAAGCACGCATGATGAAGTTGAGGTAACATTCAATGAATGAAATCAAAGAATCACCTCATTAGATGGGTCATTGAACCTTAAATATAGAATACAAGCCAATCCAATAGGCTTGAGTACTTACCTTTAATTTCTTGGCATGCCATTTATATCATTTTCTTAATTAGAATTACTTCATCAATTACATTTGTATAAGATTTTTCACGCTGTCCCTCTTTAATTAATTCTTTACAAACATTTTTCATTTTTATATATTTGAATTCAAAATAATAACATAGATATTGACATGTTTACATCCAAATCAATAATTCAAAACCATTTTCTTGGAATTATTGATGTGCAATCCTTTTTATATTAACTTCTCAATCCAAGTCGATTAAAGAAATCCAGTTAAGATTTTGCATCGCAAATCGACAAATCAAAATTTGGTGTGATAACTCTAAGGGGTAGCTTAATTGATCAGATCTTGAATTTATTTTTCAATGATCACGAGTTCAAGTTCTTTCAGAGCCACTGGAGATTTACATGAACATTAACTTCAGGACTCATAGAATTAATCGAGATATATACAAACTGAACTGAAAATCCACATTAATAATAAAAAAAAAAAATCCAGCATGACAAGGAGGACATATGACAAAAATATAAACACTAATGCTGGGTTATGTCGACCAGTAGGAACAAGAAGACTAGTGTTTAATTCCCTTGTCCACATGCACAGCCTTATTCTCAAAAGTGTTTTTTTTCTTTTTTGGTTGCTTCGAAAAGATTAAAATTTATGTTTCTCCTTGTCAAGATAGTCTTATGAAAATATCTGTTTAATCCCTGATGTCTTAGGCTATTAAACCTTGATTTTACCAGTACTCTTGCTCGGGACATAATGAATATTAATATGCAATGTCATCTCTAAATATCGATACATAGTTAAATATCTCATCCAATTTACTATGATTGTTATTAGAATTATTCATTATAATTAATTGGCTATTTTGACATTTTTTAAAAAGAAATACTAGTTAATTTATACACTTCACTGATCTGTCAAAACACTCACAGCTTACCTAGAAGTGAGATGATTTTATGTTCATCTAGAGCTCCGTTTTAATGAGTTGTTTTATTATAACAATAGGATTAATGTGTTCCGTTGACCTATTAAACTGTTTTTCTATAAAATAAATCCTCAATTTATTTAAACTACCAAAGGTTCACGATCGAGCAATGTTGCCGTGATCTTTGTCTCTTGTTATGGTTTATTGTTTAATGAATTGATTTAATAATTAAATCCAGCATAATCTCTAAAAACCCAGGACCTTCCCTGATCACTAATTAAGTCCTTGTTTTCTTAAAAATATTACCACGTACATAGAATCTCGGAGACACTGTATATTTTTTATTAGAAGTAATATTTTTATTTTTTTTATGTTAAAGCTTTGATTTAGAAACTAGAAAAATATTAGATTTTTATGAATAAATATCTGGTCGACATTCTTAAGGTTGCTCTCGATTGATACACAAGCTGCCACTCTCTTGATTAAAACAAATAAAATTTGCTAGGTCCAATATTGGATCGCGATAGCTAACGTACTCGCATAAATAGGAAACGAACGAATAAACAACGTGGAGGGAAAAAATGGGAATATGACTAACATGCATCAATACCAGAAATTTCATAAATAAAAATATCAAGATAATAATTATTTTATTTTTTAAAAATTATTTTTAATATTAATATATCAAAACAATATAAAATCACTAAAAAAAATTAATTTTAAATTAAAAAAATTAAAATTTTTAAAAATTCATATTAGAGAGTGTTTCCAAACATGCTCTGGGTAATGCCATCAGAAGCTTCTTTATTGTCCTCGGTAGTTGGGAAGGCTGTATAATGCCATCAGAAGCTTCTTTATTGTCCTCGGTAGGTGGGAAGGCTGTGTGGACTGTGGAGTTCATGTGATCTTGTCTTGCAATTATTAACCTATTCTTGCTACAAACATTACCCAATCCTATTCACGTTGATAGTATTGTATAATATTTGTTTTTTAAAAAATATTTTTATTTAAAAATATATTAAAATAATTTTTTTATATTTTTATAATATATTTTTATATTAACATATCAAAACAATATAAAAATAAAAAATAATTTTTTATTTTTTAAAATACTTATATAAAGTCTCCGGAACTCATCAAACTAGAGAAATGCCATCTTGACTCGCTGTTTTCAAGGTTGTTCTCAAACTTTTTTTTTTTTCCTACTACTAGAAGCATTGTTTTAAGACCCGGTCCGGTCCAAGGCTCGGATTCCTGGTTGTAATCGGGTCACCGGGTCGGCCGGATCAGTTCTTTTTTTAAATCAAAACGACATTGTTTTAGTAAAAAAATAATAAAAAAAAGTCAATGGGTTTGCAACGGTGGCCGGCCCGGTCCAAGGCCCGGGTTCCTGGTTTTGACCGGGTCGGCCGGGTCAGTTTTTTTTTAAATCAAAATGACGTCGTTTTAGTAAAAAAAACAAAAAAAAATCAAAAGTCAACGGGTTTGCAACCGGGTCTTGCCGGGTCGCCGGTTCAACCTGCCGGGTCACACTAAGTTTTTCCTTTTCCTGTTTTTTCTTCAACCCGCCCCGGTTCCAGCCCCGGGTCGACCCGCCAGGCCGGGCCGGGTTTCAAAATTATGACTAAAAGACACTTATATTCAATTTTCTTCAAAGCTATTATTTATTAATATTAAATACATTTAAATTCTATATATATATATACACACACACATTATTTCAAGAGATTACGGTTTCAAACTATTATAATTACTTCTAAATATTGATTTAATATAGTTTTAAAAAATATTTAAAAACATGATAAAATATCTCTAATTTATTAGGGAATGTTTAGGCTTAATATTTGACTAAGTCTGGAAATAACATGTCTAGTAATTTATTAGACTAATGTATATTTAGATTCAATGTATAATTTCAAATAAATAAATAAATAAAACATAATAAACGCTATAAATTTAAATATTTTTTTCTCTCTTTCTTCTTAAGAAAAATCAATTAAGTAAACATTGGTAATTAGACCTCTAATGCTATAAATTGCGAAGTGATTCCTACCTATATATATAAATGTACACAATGAGCAGACTTAATTATTTTTGCTACGTCAAAACTTCTTCCAACACATATGGCTGCTTTCAAAATAATAAAATTTGAGGTTCAATAAAATAAATAAAAAATAATCATGGCTACTCTTCCTCCTGGGACGTATGTATTGGATGCGTTAACAAACTCAATAATTTTGGTTTTCTTTAGATGAATAAATTAAGATTGCCTAAATTGACGTTTATATTGGTCATTTATTTATATGTATTTTTAAGGTGTTTGACTAGGTGATACAACCATTGTTTCATGAAATTTTGAATTTTGTTTGTTTTAAAGTTTTTTATATTTTTTATATATTTATATTAAAAATAAATTTTTAAAAATAAAAAAATATTTTTATATATTTTTAAATAAAAAAATAATTTTTTTTACCGTTTTATAAATACCCCTTTTATCTCTTACTGTATCACTACCATGCCATCAGAAGCCTTAAAAAAAATATTAAAACACTTAAAAAGAAACCTTTAAATAACAACTCAGAACTCATCAAATCAGAGAAATGACATGTTGACCTGCTGTCTTCGAGATTGATCTAAGACTTTTCTTCTCTTTTTCCTAGTACTAAAAGACAAATATTCAATCTTTAAAGCTATTATATATATAGGAGATTACGCTCTCAAACTATTATAATTGGTTCTAAATATTGGTTTAATACAGATTTTTGTTTCTAGAAAACAATATATGTCAACTACATAAGATTGGATTTCATTAAAAGGGCTAATGCCCCACCAAAGTATGGACTACATAGAATTTTCTAGAAATGGTTATATGAACATGCATTTATGCTAGCTTGACTTCATATTTTACCCCGAGCTTTCCATGACTTTTGGCAACAACCTAAAATCAGGTCCATACAAACGATAGGCACAACTTATGAGAAAGTAAAGGAAACGCAAGGCAGACGGCAAGGGAAGCTAACAAGCACAAATTTGTCCCCTTTAGCATGCATCTCCTAATTAATATGCACGGAGTTTGTCAATGAGCTTGCTTAGGGCATCATGAGACGACCCACAATTTTGCACCGCCCTCCTAGCCACCCTGCCTAGGGCTTCTGTTCTCTCCCTTGCACTCCTTCCCTTTTCTCCTGCCATCAACTCGTTCACACCTTCACTTAAAGCTTGCCTTGAAACAAAAACCTCATTAGAGCCTCTTACACCAAGTGGCTATAACTTTTACGGGTCACAACCACCAAATTGATGACTCTTAAACTGTTATTAACATCTAGTTATACAATGAGACAAACAAATAATTCACATGAATAGTACTTATATTAAGAACGCAAGCTGCTTCTTTAATCTCAATATTGACCTCCCACGTTAATTATCTGATTAACATGGTAGTTGTGTTTTGTTATACAGTATAAACAGTAAAGATAGGCATTGACGAACAAGATGTTGATCAAACAAGATTAAAGAGCCTCCATTCATCGTTAAAGACAAGCATGCATGATGAAGTCGAGGAAGCACAAGGTAACATTCAATGAATGAAATCAAAGAATTACCTCTTTAGAATGGTCATTAAACCTTAAATTCTTTCCGAACATTTATCATTTTTATATATTTGAATTCAAAATAATAACATAGATATTGAAATGTTTATTATCTAAATCAATAATTCAAAACCATTTACGTACTTGGTATTGATGTGCAATCATTTTTATATTAACTTCTCAATATTCCAAGTCGTGTAATGATATGCCAATTGAGATTTTGCATCCCAAATCGACAAATCAAAATCCGGCGTGGCAAAGAGAACATACGACCAAGATCTAAACACCAATGCTGGGTTTTGTCGCCTAGAAGACTAGTGTTTAACCTTGTGCACATGCACATGCTTATTCCTTCTTTGGTTGCTTCGAAAAGATTTTAAATTTGTGTTTCTAGCTCCTTGTCGTTGTCAAGATAGTCTTATGAAAATATCTGTTTAATCCCTTGATTTTATCAGTCTTACTCGAAACATAAATGAATATTAATAAGCAATGTCATCTCTAAATAACGATATCATTAGTGATAGTTAAATATCTTATCCAATTTACTATGATTGTTATTAAAATTATTCATAATTATAATTGGAGTCTATTTTGATGTTTTTTTTAATAAAAATATTTGTTTTCTTATTTTATAGTTTTTTTCTCATAGAAATTTGTTATATGAATTTATGATATGTACATGTTAGCGTTTGTTTTAGATTTTATAAAATTGTATTTTTTTTTAATTGATGAAACTTATGTCGAATTTTTGATTTAGATGTTTTGTGATAAAATAAATAATAACTTATTTAATGGTTTCATTTTATTTTTTTTATCAATTTTATTTATAAGTTGAAACTTTCGGTAAATACATAGAAATTTAAATTTATGTAGATAATTGATAATGAATTAAGAGTGCTATTAAGATGTATTGAATATGTTTGAGCTAAACCAATATTTCTGCAAATTTATTTTTTTAATGTAGTTAATTAATACGTGTTGTCATCATTATTTAAATAGATTTGATATAAGTAATGGATGTTCATTCATTGATGTATCAAGATTCACTCTAAGGGTTGCTGATGATAAATTATTGTAATGAGGTTCAATTATACACTATCTAATCCGAGAAATACTAATGGAGACATTATTATATGTCTATACAAGAGGTGTAAGAACAAAGAATTTCTATATCCAGATATTGTAACGATGCATCTTTTACAAAAAAAAAATCATGGAGAAATGCATGTGTTAGTATGTACACAGAGAACCATATATTCTTCATAATATCATGGTAGAAAAAATGATTAAGTCAACTTCTGTTGCTAGCAATGTGCATGAAGTTGTACATGACAATAATAATAATCATTATAAAAATATGGTTATGGGTACAATAAAAATAAATCAAGGTCTTGCCAGTCAATGTTCTATCGTATATGAAGAATTTAATGATGACGTGACTATGTTTTTTGATGTTTTAAAAGATCATGACAAACCATTGCGGAATAGTTACATAAATCATAGTAAAATATTTTCGGTTATTTTTCTCTATGCAAATAATGATATTGTATCTATTTTTCACGTAGTATAGTGAAATTGCTATTTTCTTTCTTAAAAAAGATTGCATGATATCACATCACTCGTTAAAGAATGTTAAAAAAAAGAATTAAATATTCAAAACTTGGCTTTCTCCTTTCTCCATATTTCATAGAAAATATACTCGAATTGAACAATTAATATACACGAAACATTTTTTTTACTGGAAGGAAAAAACTTAAATCTACATTGCAAAATTAAATAAAAAGTACTGAAAGTAAACATGAGAATATTTTCATGAATAATCCCCAATTTATCAATTATGGTATGTATTTGGTATTACTTACTACATGTGATTTCCAAAAAACTCACAATAATCAAGAAATAACTACAAATACTACTTTTTATGTGAGAGAGATAGTTGAGGTGCAGATATTTTTATTATTATTTATGAATTTAAATATGTTTTTCTCCCTTTCTTCTTAAAAAAATCAATTAAGTAAACATTGGTAATTAGTAATTACACCTCTAGTACTATAAATTCCCAAGTAATTCCTACCTAAATAAATAATTTTACACGATGAGCAGTCTTGATTATTTTTTCTATGTCAAAACTCCTTCGAAAACATATTGCTGCTTTCAAAATAATCAAAAAAATTTCATGGCCACTCTTCCTTCTGAGACGTATAAATTTTTTTTTTAGGGTGTTTGGCAATGACTACTATTATTTTAATTTTTTTGTTTAAAAATAATTTTTTAAATGTATTTACATTAAAAATAATTTTTTAAAAAATAATTTTAATATATTTTAAAATAAAAAATATTTTAAAAAATAATTTCCGACACTATCTTAAATACCCTTCTATCTTTCAGTGTACCGTGCCATCAAAGCCTTCTTTATTAACCTCGGTAGTTGGGATTTGGGAGGCTGTGTAGAGTTTATGTGATCTTGTCTTGTAATTATCAGCCTATATTTTTATTAGAATTGTTATTTAAATTGTTTTTTATTTATAAATTTATTAAAATATTTTTTTATTTTTAAAATATTATTTTTAATATTAACCTATCAAAAAAAGACATAAAAAATTTTAATTTTTTTAAAAAATACTTAAAATAAAAAAATACTCTGAATAAGAATTCATCAAATCATAGAAATACCATGTTGACGTGCTGTCTTCAAGGTTCACTGATTAAGTTACGTGGTTTTAATTATTTTTTAAAGTATTATTTATTTAAAAATAAATTAAAATGATATTTTTTTATTTTTTAAAAATTATTTTTGATATTAATATATGAAAATAATTTAAAAATATTAAAAAATATTAATTTTTTTTAAAATATTTTTAAAACATAAAGATAAAAAAATAAAAGTTATTATTTATTAATATTAAATATATTTAAAATATATTTTTAAAATACAAAATCAAACAGAAAATATCTCTCTGACTCTCTGCTTCCGGGCTCAGTCTTCTATTTCTTTATATAAGATATATGACGCAGTTCTCTCTCCTTGCTGCCTGCGTGCGAGCTTACGGCCTTGGTCTTCCCGGAATCGTGAAAAGAACGCAAGATAAGGTGCTGTTTTTCATTTCAGCCGGATGTCGGTCCCACGTAGTTGGCGCAGGCCCCAATGACTTACCCGATGTTTTTTCGAAGACGTGTAAATAAATCTGGCTCCGTTCCGCAACATTCGATGGCGTACTGCCACACGTAGAGAATTTAAAATTCACAATAAATGCTATAAATTTAAATATGCTTTTCTCTCTTTCTTCAAAAAAAAAAAAAAAAAAATCAATTAAGTAAACATTGGTAATTACACCTCTTGTGCTATAAATTTCCAAGTGATTTCTACCTCTATATATATATATATAATGTACACTATGAGCAGACTTAATTATTTTTTTTTTGTCAAAACTTCTTCGAAGACATATTGCTGCTTTCAAAATAATAAAATTTGAGGTTTAATAAAAGAAAAAAATTATCATGGCCATTCTTCCTTCTAGGACGTATATATTAGTTGCATTAACAAACTCAATAATTTTGACCCCGTTTGTTTATTGAAAAATAATTTTTTTAAAAAATAAATTATTAGAAAATGAATTATTTTTTATATTTGATAATGTTATAAAAAATAAGTTGAAAAACACTTTCCAGTATTTGGTTATCTCATGAAAAATGAGTTGAAAAATAACATATTAATATTTTTTTTCAAGTTTATTAAAATAATAAGGAACAAATCTTACAAATTAAAAAATTGAATGACAATGAAATTGATAAAAAAAATCTAATTTCATAAATTATTTCAAATAAAATAAATAACAATAAAAATAATGGAGATCAAATTTAACAGTTAAAAAAATTTAAAAGATGATGAAATTAAATTAATTATAATTATAATTTCATAAATTATTTCAAATAAAATAAGTAACAATCAAAAGAATGAGGATCAAATTTGGTAGATAAAAAATTCTATTAAAAAAATAATAAGAGAAAAGCAAATAACAATCATATAAATAAAGACCAAAGTTAATATAAAAATTAAATTAAATCAAATTCTAAGAGATGAAATAAAAAAAAATTCAAAACAAAATATACAACAATCAAAAGTTTGAGAATCAAATTTGATATAATCAGCAAATAATATAACATTTCTAAATTTTTACTACTTCTAGAAAGTGTTTTTCATAAAAAATAAAAAAAATATTTTTCTGATACCTAAGTTAAATTTTTATCTCACTTGAAAGTATTTTTTATTAATCAATTATTTTAATAATAAATAAACACAAAAACATTTAAAATTTTATTTTTCATAAAACAAACAAACATGGTAGAGTGAATCTTGCCTTCATAAGCCTTCTTTATTATCCTCGGTAGTCATGCAATTATTAGCCCATACTTGCTATAAATATGACCTCATTTTTAACCACCGTGTCGGTTTGTTGCAGTAATAATTATTTTTTTAGGTTTTTTTTTTAATTTTAAAATATATTAAAATAATATTTTTTAATATTAGTCTATTAAAATAATCTAAAAATTTAAATTATTAAAATATTTTTTTAAAATTGTTTTTCAAAAAAACCTTTAAGTAAGAACTCGGAGCTCATCAAATCAGAGAAATGCCAAGTTGACTTGCTGTCTTCGAGATTGATATAAGAATTTTCTTCTGTTTTTCCTAGTATAAAAGACACAAATATTCAATCTTCAAAGCTATTATTTATTAATATGAAATACATTTAAATTCTATATATATAGGAGATTAGGATCTCAAGCTATTATAATTGGTTCTAAACATGAGTTTAATATAGATTTTAATTAATTAGTTAAATAAGAATTTTAAAAACACAATTTTTTTTTTGAAATGTTTTCCTATCTCAACAAAACACAAAACTTATATTAGGATAAAATATCTTTAATTTACATATTTAAGCTAATTATTTGGTTGAATCTAGAAAAGATAAATTTGACAACTCACAGACTCACACTCACGTATATTTAAATTCACTTGACTAAATTCAAAAGGGACGAGTATTAACTTTTAGATGGCTAGCCCTTTAGAAAAACAATTTCAAATAAAAAGCAGATTTAGTATTTAAATTCACATAGCTAGAAATAGTTACATGACTTTATTTTACCCAGTGCTTCCCATGCACACTGGCAACGACCTAAAATCAGGTCCATACAAAAGATAGATAGGTTTACTTGCACAATTTACGAGCAAGTAAAGGAAACGCATGGCAAACGACAAGGGAAGCTACCTAATTAATATGCACGGAGTTGGTCAATGAGCTTGCTCAGGGCGTCATGAGACGACCCGCCATTTTGCACCGCCCTCCTAGCCACCCTGCCTATGGCTTCTGCTCTCTCCCTTGCCCTCCTTCCCTTCTGTCCTGCCATCAACTCTTTCACACCTTCGCTTATAGCTTGCCTTGAAACAAAAACCTCATTAGAGCCTCTGACACCAAGTGCAGCTCCAAGTACATCCACTATAAATTTAGCATTCAAGAATTGTTCAGCTATCATGGGCCAAGCCAGAATTGGCACATCAGCGGATAAACTCTCTAGTACTGAATTCCAACCACAATGACTCAGGAATCCACCTATTGCTCGATGAGATAGTATTTGGCGTTGATCAACCCATTCTTTGACTATCAAACCTCTACCTTTTTTTTTCTCCTCCATGCCACTGGGCAAAGACCATGTCTCTGAGCGTGACACCCATATAAAAGGAGATCCTGACTCCTACAAGCCAAAAGCCACTTCATCTAGTTGAGCATCTGATACATCAGCTTGCGTACCAAATGAAACATACATCACAGAATCTGGTTTGACTTGCTCATTGAGCCACTGTGTTAGCATAGATGAATCCTTTTGGGCTGTTGATTTTTCAAGACCCTCCAATTTGTCATGTAAAAATAGAGGGCCTAAACACCAGGCCTTAGCCCCGTCCATGTAAAAAGATTCAAGAGATGGGATATGAGTCTTTTCTAGCTCTTCAAAGCTATTAACAATAACCCCCCAACTCTGTGCATCAGCCTCCATCACTTCTCTTGAGAATTGAGATGCTGGGTCATCTTGATTCGGTGAGTTGGTTAGATCTCCAGGCAAGTCTGCTCTAGTCAAAGTGAAGGGAAGTTTCAAGTCAGGCATGTCTAATGGCTCAAACATTGACGTTGATCTCAGCTGTGGTGCAAGAACCCAAGCTGATCTGCTTATGATCATTGATAAAACACCCATGCCATGAAAGACTAGCCTAGGGACACCTAATGCTTGACATGAAGCAAGGGTCCAGCCAAGGAAAAAATCTGAAATAACACATAAAGGTGGGGTTTCGGATTCCAACATGGTTTGTAGGACATGGTCGAAGGGCTCTTGAAGTTGTTTAGTAGCATGGAGAAAAGGACCGTAAAATTCCATGGAAGGAAGTTGAGAGGCATTTTCACAACCTTGAGGGAGGCCATCAATAGTGGGAAATGGGATTTCAATGACATTGATAAAGGGATAATTAGCAATGTTTTTTGTTATTGAATTAGCATTTGATGGGGTGGTGATGATGCTCACTTTGATTTGTTGAAGTGAAAGAGCTTTTGATAGGTCTAGCAATGGAAGAGTATGGCCTTGGGCCATGAAAGGAAAGATAACAACTTGGGATGCTAAAGGGGAAGCCATGATGATTCTTGATTGCGTGTTCTCTGTTGGTGCAGGGTATGTGTGCTTATATAACCCTCCAAGGTCCAGGTTGAAAGGTAAAAAAGTTCTGCCTCCTCCTAGTATTTCTCTACAAAAAAAAAAATAATAATATAAAAATATATAATAAATTGAAATTAACAAACAACTAAATCGGAAAGAGATTTCACTGTAACCCTTTTATATTTCACTATTTATCATATATAGCGTAATGACCATTTTATCATTCTCATAAAAAATTACATGCTTTTAGACTAGGGTTATTTTGATATTTTTATAAGGTGCATTTGTTATTATTGATTTGTTTGGGGTATTTGTGTCTATTCAATATTCTGTTAACAATAAAATAACAAAAACTAAAAAAAATTAGTGGTCTCAAGTAAGGGTATTTAGGTATTTTTTATTTTTTACACAGTAAAATTATGGATGTACCTTTGAATGCAAGACATTTAGTTCATTGTAGTAAGAGGTATTTAGGTCTTTTAGCCTAGATTTTATTGTTAATTTTAAGTTTAGTTGAGAGTAGTAATGTAACTCCCCTTTTAAAATAATGATTTTTAATTGAAAAGTTATTGGCGCATGCAGAGCAAGCGCCAACATGTTGAAATCGCCGCATACATTAGGCGACGCCTGCAACGATTTCTAGAGGTAGAAAGTCTTTTCCGCCGTCTTAGTCAATTCTTCTCCATCTCCTTTTCTATTATAGGCGACGCATGTATTTCAAATATGGACGGAGTATTGTTGGTGACCATTTTTTTTCTTCATTTATTTCTCTCTCCTACCTCGATAAATACACTATGGTCCTCATTGTTTTTTTTTTCAAATTCAGACCTTTTAGTTTTCATTGCTGTTTTTTAGTCATTTTCTTTTTTGTTGAAGTTTTATTTCTTTTCAATTTAACTCTTGATTTTTAATTTCTATATATAAGGTATTTCGATTCGGTCCTTCTACTTTTAATTTTTAATTTTTTTCTCTGTCTTTTTATCAAAGTTTTTACGTCTTTCAATTTTATCCTTCAAATAAAGTTTATGATTTTTTTTTCAATGATAATAATGATTTCAATTTGGTTCCTTTTATTTTGATTTCTTATTTTATTTTTTTTGTCCTTTTATCTAAGTTCTTATAGTTTTGAATTCTATCTTTCAAATCAAGTTCATGGTTTCTGTTTTTTTTCCAATAATAATAATAACGATAACGATAACAACAACAACAACAACAACAATAATAATTGTAATGATGGTCATGGTGGTAATGATGATGATAATGATGAAAATAGAAATGATAATAATATTATTAACAACAACAACAATTAAATTCATAATAATAATAATAATAATGATGATGGTAATAATATTATTAATGATAATAATAATAGTAACAACAACAACAACAATAATAATAAAATTAGTAGTGATAATAATAGTAGTAATTGTTATAGTGGTTGTGGTGGTAACAATATTATTGCTGCTACAAATAATAATAATAATAATAATTATTATAATAATAACTCTGAGGGGTATAGCTCAACTAGTCAGGCTTTGAGTTTGCTTCTTAGAGATCACCAGTTCGAGTCTCATAAACTTCGGGGCCATTGGAGGCTTATATGGTTATTAACTTCAGGGTCTGTGGGATTAGTCGAGGTGCGCACAAGCTGACCCGGACACCCACATTAATAAAAAATAATGATTATAATAATAATATGGGAGAAGAAGAAGAAGAATGATGATGATAATAAAAATACTAATAATAGTTGTTGTGATGAAAGTAATAATTATAATAGTGATAGCAACAACAATAATAACAGTGATGATGATTATGGTGATAGTTGTTAAAATAGTAATAATATTAATGAGAATAATGTTGTTGTTGCTACTGCTAATAATAATAATAGTAATAGTAATAGTAATAATGATAATATTATTTATTAATAATAATTGTGATAGTGATTTTGATTTTGATTTATTGAATTGCTATTTTTTAAAATACTTTTGTATGATTATAATTGTTTTCTCAATTTTCTCATTTAATATTTAATTTTCTAGGAATTAAATTTCATGATTTCTCTAGATTGAGTGCTTCAAGTTTAATAACTCGGGTCACGAGTTTAAAAAGTTAAAATATTTTTTTAAAAAGTTTTATAATTCTTTTTATTTTTAGTCAGATTATTTCAGTCACATAATCTAGACTGCGGGTTTGACAGAATGTCCAGTGTTGACTTAACTTTAATTAGATTTTTTTTACATATTTGTCATTAACAATTTTTTATATCTTTTTTTTTTACCGATTTACAATATCTAAATATTAATTTTTTTCAAAAAATAATCTAGCCCCATGGTAAAGCGTGGGCACAAAGGCTAGTACAAACTATTTCAAAAATATTCTTGATCACTTAAAATGAATATATGCATTAATAATTTTACATGCACCTAATTCATTATATATATATATATATATATATATATATATATATATATATAGACACACACACACATTTTTATTAATCAATTGTTATGACCAATAAAAAACATAACTTAAGGTAGTTGTTATGGTTGTGACTTGAAAAAAAGTTGTTTTTATAAAAAAATATTTTTAGTTGAGGTTGATTTGGAAAAATATATGTTTGGTTAAAACTGTGGTTGGAGTTGAGATTGAAAAAAAATAGTTTAATGTGTTTGGTTAAGAATGCTTTTCAAATTGATGTTATAAAATAACTAAAAAGACATATATTAATATTGATGGTTTTTAATTGAAATATTGTACATTTAACTACTACTATCACATTATGAAATAAACAATACAAGGACTACAATTTTCATGGCTTCCTGAGCGTGCAATAACTTTAGGTAAAATATCATCAAAAACAAAATTAGGATGACAATCAAATTCTGCAAATGTAACGTACGTCATCATGCGATCTCCTTCTAATACAATTATGTAGTGTCATTGAATAATATTAAACACTAGTTTTTTTAAATAAAACACAATATTTGAGAAAAGTTTTTGGATTTTTTTTATTTTACTGAGTCCACCCTGACACCAGACATTTAGGTTTGGGTTGGACCCGGTCCGGCCATGAATAGTGGAGACATTATCCACTGTTCACGTGGACAATGGAGCATGCAGAATACAAAGGTGAAAGAGAAGAAGAAGGAGAAGAACAATGGCTGGCGGTGGAAATGGCGAAGGCCGATGGTGAGCTGCTCTCCACTGTGCTCTGTTTCTGTTCTTCTTCTTCTTCAGACAATGGAGAATGCAGAAGATGGAGGGGAAGAAGAAGGAGAAGGGGAAGAGGAAGAGCAGTGGCTGGCGGTGGAAACGACGGAGGCCAGTGGTGAGCTGAGAGAGCTATTCTCCACTATGCTCTATTTCTGTTCTTCTTCTTCTTCTTCAAACAGTGGAGAATGCAGAAGACGAAGGAGAAGGAGAAGGAGAAGGAAAAGAGGAAGAGCAGTGGCTGACGGTGGAAATGACAATTTAGAAATCCTAGGGGTAATTTTGGCATTTATTAGAAAAAATAATTCTGGATTTATTTAGTTAAATATATTAATAGGTTTTCTTTTCCTTTATAATTAAGATTTTTTTAAAAAAAATATGCATTTGAAAAACTTGTATTTGTTTTTTGGAAAAAAATTATCCAATTATTAAACAAAGGTTAGATAACTTATATTTAACTATTTGAACCTCATTATTAAATATCAAGTTTGGATTTAACATATTAGGGATTGAGAGTGTAGTAACAATTATTTTTTAAAGTGTTTTTTTTGTTTGAGAATGCATCAATATAATATTTTTTATTTTAAAAATTATTTTTAATATCAATATTTTAAAATAATCTAAAAATACTAAAAAATTAATTTGAAGCAAATAAATTTTTTTTTAAAATAGATACGTCTGACTGTTGGTTAAGAGACAAAAACACAAGTACTCGATCAAAGGGACAAAACAAAGGTCTTAATTATTCCATGTGAATAGTTAAAGATTCATAATACCATGTAAGCTCGAAAGACAAGAGTGAACAAGAAAGACGAACCTCCACTCCTTCACAAAGACTAACAGTTTTGAGTTTTTTAACTTACTAATATTAGGGTAATTACACTTACTGCTGCTAACAATTCTTGAATTCGGATCTTCAATAGAGGCAAATACTTATCCTGACAAGCCATAAACAATCGACAATTTTATTTTAAAAGTGTGGTTACAATTATTTTTTAAAATATTTTTTTATTTGAAAATATATTAAAATAATATTTTTTTATTTTTAAAAAATTATTTTTAATATCAGCACAACAAAATAATTTAAAAATACTAAAAAAAATTAATTTAAAATAAAGAAATTCTTTTTATTTTTTTTAAATACTTTTAAAACACCAAAACAAATAAACTTTAAATTAAGATTACGGCCCAAACAGGAATATCGACTAATAAAGTTTAATCTTGAAACCTCCTTGAAAAAAATCTTAAATCTTAACCATTAAAGCGTAACCTTAAGATCCATTAAGGGGAGAAGGTGTGTTAGCATATACATCTGTATGCATGGAGGAGTGTAACAGGTTGCAGTGCCAGGAACTTGAGAGTGTTTAATCTAAAAAAAAAAAAATTAGGAAGCTGCTAAATATGGCCCAACTACTAGTACTAAATGCAAGGAGAAATTAACACGTGAAATGTGTTTTAAAGGCCAATATAGAGTCAGAGACCTACTTAATCTCTAACAACCCCATCACCTTGATCCCCACTTACTTCAAAATAATCCTACGTTTTAACTACTGCTTCTATCTTCTTCTTCTTTCCCTTCCATGAACACCATCTCTGCAACTCTTTCTACTTCTCTTGTAAGTGTCCTCTCTTATTATTGTTCTTTTCCCATTGTTATTATCCTGTATGATGCAAGAAACTGTCACATTAATATGCTGATGTACTGGCTTGATTAATGCGCTCCTTTAACGTATAGACAGTTTTGGTCTCGCCTTGGTGATTGAATTGCCTCTGAATTTATGGCATTGTGCGTTTCATGATGTCTTAAAGCAATGCATTTAAGATAATATTGTGTTTTTAAGTGACGGATCTGACAGATTTTAAAGAGCGTAGGAAAGCAAAATATTCCATGTTTGTGCTGAGCTAATTAGTTTTGTGACTCTGTCAAGATTTCTCAAGTCTTGTGCTGAAAAAATTGATGCAGTGAGACAAGAAGGATGTCTTCTGATCCTGCTCCATATGCGCCGAGAAAGATCCTCATTACCGGTGCTGCCGGATTTATAGCCTCTCATGTGACTCGTAGATTGATCAAGGACTATCCTGATTACAAGATTGTTGCCCTTGACAAGCTAGACTACTGCTCCAACCTCAAGAACCTTGCTACATGTCGCGGCTCGCCGAATTTCAAGTTTGTTAAGGGTGATATTGCTTGTGCTGATCTTGTAAATCACCTGTTGATTGCTGAGGATATTGATACGATCATGCATTTTGCTGCTCAAACTCATGTGGATAATTCATTTGGGAATTCATTTGAATTCACAACCAACAATATATATGGCACTCATGTACTTCTTGAAGCCTGTAAGGTCACAAAGAAAATCAAGAGGTTCATTCATGTTAGTACTGATGAAGTTTATGGTGAAACTGATATGGAGACAGACATTGGCAATCCTGAGGCTTCTCAGCTTCTTCCTACAAATCCTTACTCTGCAACGAAAGCAGGGGCTGAAATGTTGGTCATGGCTTATCATAGATCTTATGGCCTTCCTATCATTACCACTAGAGGAAACAATGTGTATGGCCCTAACCAATATCCTGAAAAGCTTATCCCCAAATTTATTCTCCTGGCTCTCAAAGGAGAGCAGTTGCCGATTCATGGTGATGGATCAAATGTTAGAAGCTTTTTATATTGCGAGGATGTGGCAGAGGCATTTGATGTGATACTTCACAAGGGAGCTATTGGACATGTTTATAATATAGGGACCAAGAAGGAGAGGCGAGTCCTCGATGTGGCAGAGGATATCTGTAAGCTGTATGGATTGGATCCTGAAAAATCTATCAACTATGTTCAAGACAGGCCTTTCAACGATCATCGATATTTCTTGGATGATCAAAAGCTCAAGAAGCTTGGGTGGCAGGAAAGTACTCCTTGGGAGGAAGGGCTAAAGATGACAATGGAATGGTACACGAAGAATCCTGATTGGTGGGATGATGTATCTGCTGCTCTTCACCCACATCCACGCTTGAGTATGATTGCTCAATCCAATGATGATTCATGGTTCTCTCAGAAGGGACTCATGAGTGATGCAAAGGAAGCTGGTAAAAGTGATGGCAGTTCAGGACTAAAGTTCTTGATATATGGCAAGACAGGTTGGATAGGGGGGTTGCTAGGGAAGCTTTGTAAGGATGGGGGCATTGCATTTGAGTATGGTCAGGGAAGATTGGAAGATAGAAAGTCAATTCTCAAGGATATAAAGAAAGTAAATCCAACCCATGTGTTCAATGCTGCCGGGGTTACTGGAAGGCCTAATGTTGATTGGTGCGAATCGCACAAGGTAGAAACAATTAGGACTAATGTGGTAGGTACATTGACTTTAGCAGATGTTTGCAAGGAGCATAATCTCTTGATGATGAATTTTGCAACTGGCTGCATATTTGAATATGATCAAGATCATCAAGAAGGATCAGGAATTGGATTCAAAGAGGAGGATAAACCGAATTTCACAGGATCTTTCTACTCCAAAACCAAGGCCATGGTAACAAATACACAACCCTTCTTCCATGTAAGCTTAAATATCAGGTAATTTTCTAAACATTTGCAATGTTAAATGTGCAGGTGGAGGAGCTGCTGAGAGAATATGAGAACGTCTGCACGCTGCGAGTCCGGATGCCAATATCATCCGATCTCAGCAACCCAAGAAATTTCATAACGAAAATCACTCGTTACGACAAAGTGGTAAACATACCAAATAGCATGACAGTGCTAGATGAGCTCCTGCCAATCTCAATCGAGATGGCAAAAAGAAATTGCAGAGGAATATGGAACTTCACCAATCCAGGAGTGGTAAGCCACAACGAGATCTTAGAAATGTACCGAGACTACATCGACCCTGAATTCAAATGGATGAATTTTGATCTAGAAGAGCAGGCCAAGGTGATAGTAGCACCAAGGAGCAACAATGAGCTGGATGGTACAAAGCTGAAGAATGAATTCCCTGAAACGTTATCAATTAAAGAATCAATACTTGATTATGTATTCAAGCCCAACAAGAAGACTTGAAACATTAAAGCTGTTGTAACCTGCAATTCTCCCCTGTTTCATAGTCTTTTCTGAATTAATAACATAATAAAGTTTGTTATTGTCACGGATCAAATTCATGTAGAGTGATAAGGTCTGGTCGATTTAGCCACTTCACAGTGATAAGGTTTGGTCGGTTAATGTAATAATTTCTCATTATCGAAAAGCTAACTCTTCTGAGCATGTTCCAAGGCCACATGTTTTAATGGGCTGCCAAAATTTGAACCCTGGCACGGCTTTGTCACACCACTCCCAATTCCTTCATGTCATAATCCCTTGATGGAAGATGAGTCAGTGCTGCTTTGCATCCACTGAGCAGCCTATTGGTTCCAAAATTTAGAGAGACAGGGACTTCAAAGATTCACGTTCTGTGAAGATGGAAGTACAAAGAATATGGACAGAATTATGCTAGAGGAATCAATTTACTACCTCTTTACAAGCCAGAAAAGTAAGAGCAAGCCTTGCTAAAAAGTTTTACCGCTTCTTAGTGAATAGATTGTGTCATTTTCATTTGATTAATTTTCTTCGACTTTATAACATAGCGTGATATTGAAAAGGTGCGTTTCAGCATTTTCTTTGTCTGATTAGGCTCCGATTGTCTTTGTAGATAGAGATGTTTTTACTCGGAAAATATTCATGGGATCCATCTCAAATTATGGTAATTTGTTTTTCCCAAACCAAAACCGCAAAAGATATCAAAATCCCAAGCACATTTGAACGAGCTCATTTGTGTGATTGCATGACATTATCAAAAGAGATTAGTGGTGCTAATTGACGGTGACAGAATCAAGCCATTCAAGCTTTTGATTGCAGCTGGTGCATGATCTTAGCTTATCTGGTGCATGATGATTAACTAAAAAAACATGTGGGAATTTCTTTTCGTGAACAAATTCCACAGATGAAGGGGATGGGAAGAGTAGTAGTATTAGACAAGTAGTGATATCTCTGAGTTTCGAACAAGACCTCAACTCTCTTATTTTTGCAAAAGTACCATCGAGTTACGAATCCATACTCCTACTCAATTTAGCTAAACTAACTAGTTAAAATAAGATTTTATGAACATTGAAGGAGTTAAGATATTTAGAGGGATAGGGCTATAAACTTATTCATCCACAGTGATAGCCTGTTTAATAGAAGTATAAGCAATAATTTATATTTGAACAATTTCCACTTATTCTTTTTTCTATATATATATATATATATATATATATATATATATATATATATACTTGCCAGCAAATTTCCTTCAGTGTTCTTGGCTATCGCTATGGCTATGGATGTGTCTGCTGCTTGCGAGAATCTGTGGTCTTTTCCATGTTTGGCTTTAGAGTTCATTGCTCACTCATTCCTAGCTATTCAATCTCCTTTGTTTTGCTGCTGCTGCGTGTTTCTGGCTTTGATGTTTTTGGGAAAGGTTCTTGGCTTCGCTTGTTTATTTATTTAATTCATTTTTCTTTAGTTTTGTTTGAGTCATATTTCAAAAAAATCCCCTGTTAATTGTGTAGGTGGTCTCCCTTCTTAAGTATAGAAAACAAGTGAAAATAATTTAAGATGAAATAATATATTTAGATTGTATTTAGTTACTCTGAAAAAAAAAAGATATATATTTTTATATTTTTTGTTTTAAGAGTATAGAAATTTATTACCAAATTATTTTAAAGAAATATTTATTTTTATTTTTTAAAACCAAACACAAATATTTTTTTTTATTATATAAAAAAATTAACCGAACATTAAATTTTAAAGAACAATAGGCATCCACGCATTGTTGCAGGAGTACTTGGTATTCAAATCTCAATTATTATATGCTATGTTTTTTTATTATCGTCACTCAATAAAGTATTGTTAACTTATTCAATCAAAGCTACAGTGATTGAGATGCTTTCATAAATTATAACATAATATAAAAATTAAATAATAAATAATAAATTAAAATTTTAATGCTGCACCACTATCAAGTAACTTTGGGGTATAAGTTTTTTTTTTTATCAAAAATCATTTATATTTTATCAGCTACTTGACGTGTAGATGCTGAAGTGAGACATTTGTTTATTGATAGGGACCGAACTATAATTGACATCTCTTAACCAATCACCTTGCTAAACACAGCAGAGGCTGTATCACTGCTGACTACACTACTGCAAATTCTTGTGGTCTTTATTTTTTTATATAATAAAAATCTTGTCGTTTCAATTTTTTGAAGGAATTGATTTTGATAAATTCTTCATTTATATCACAAAGTTTCAAATAATACAAGATTTATTAGAGACAAGATGACATACTCGCGTGTTGCTGTGGACTTATAAAACAAATCTATTTGATAGTTTTATAATTGTGAATCAGCGCTAGATAAGTAATAGAAACTAAAGGTATAATGGAGCCAATATTTCATGACAGAAAAAAAAATTATGTTGGTGATAAAAAACTTAGAGACCAAACAAAATAATTTGTAACAATTCACAGTGTTTTGTAAGGAAAGATATAGTGCTTTCGCCACATGATTTAGCTTTTCTATTAATAAAAAGCAAAAAAACTTACAAAACTAAATTCTCTACCAATTACTTTAATTTTGGAAGGAAAAAAACTCATGAGGAAAAACGTTGTAGCAATTGACAATGTTTTGTGAGAAAAACTACAGTGTTTTTCCCAATAACATCGACAAAGATAATTTTAGAAAAAATCATAAAAAAACCATTTAGAAAAATATTGTAGCAATCTACAGTGTTTTGTGAGGAAAACAACAACGCTTTCCCTATATGATTTAGTTTTATTGTAATTATAATTCTTAACCAACTCAATATTAAAAAAAAAAATCGACAAAGATAATTTTGAAAAAAATCATAAAAAAATCATGTGGGAAAACACTGCAGCAATTCACAGTGTTTTAAAAAAAAATTACAAAGCTAAATTCTCAATCAGCTCAATATTAAAAAAATAAAATTAACAGAGACAATTTTAGAAAAAAAAAATTTTAAAAAAAAACACAAAAAAACAAGGGAAAAAAACCATGTTGAAAAATACTGTAGCAATTCACAGTGTTTTGTGATGAAAACTACAGTGTTTCCCCACATGATTTAGCCTTATTTGTAATGACTTATAATTGTAATTCTCAACCAGCTCAATATGCAAAAAATAAAATTAACAAAGATAATTTTAAAAAAATCAGAAGAAAAAAACCATGTGGACAGATACTGTAGCAATCCACAGTGTTTTGTGAGGAAAGTTACAGTGTTTTCCTCACATGATTAAGCTTCATTACAAAGTTAAATTCTAACCAGCTCAATATTAAAAAAATAACATCGACAAAGATAATTTTGGAAAAAAAAATTACAAAAAAAAAGAAAACACAAAAGAAATTGGAAAAAAACCATGTGAGGAAAAACTGTATCAATCCATAGTGTTTTGTAAGGAAAGTTACAGTGTTTTCCACACATGATTTAGCCTTACTTGTATTTACTTGTAATTGTAATTCTTAACCAGTTTTATATTTTAAAAATAAAATTGACAAAGACAATTTGAGAAAAAAACATAAAAAAACAAAAAAAAACTATGCGGAAAAAAACACTGTAACAATCCACAATAATTTGCGAGGAAAGCTACAGTGCTTCCCTCACATATTGTAACTGTAATTTTTAACCACCTTAATATTAAAAAATAAAATCGAAAAAGATAATTTTGGATAAAATCATAAAAAAAAAAACAAAAAAAAATCATGTGGAGAAACATTGTAGCAATCAACAATGTTTTACAGAAAAAAAATTACAAAACTAAATTCTCAATTAGCTTAATATTAAAAAAATAAAATCAACAACTATAATTTTAAAAAATTAAAAAAAATAGAAAAACCATGTGAAAAAATACCGTAGCAATCCACATTATTTTAAAGGAAAAAAATTACAAAACGAATATTTTAATCAGCTCAATATTAAAAAAGTAAAATTAATAAAAATAATTTTGGAAAAAAAAACGACAAAAAAGGAAAAAAAAAGTGCAAAAAATAAAGTAAAAAAACACAAAAAAATATGAAAGAAAAAAAGAAAAAAGGTGCAAAAAAAAAGAAAAGTGCAAAAAAAAAAAAGAAATGCACCACAGTGCATTAAGTGTGGATGAACAGTGAATTCCCCATACTATTTAACTTATTACTTAATAGAATATTTAATGATGTGATCATCCAAAAATGTATGTCTATATATATATTGTTAAACATAGCAAAGACTGCATCACTGCTGACAACACTACCGTAAATTCTTGTGGTCTTGATTTGTTTAAAAAAAAAAAATCTTGTCGTTTCAATTTACTGAAGGAATTGATTTTGACAAATTCTTTATTTATATCACAAAGTTTCAAATAGTACAAGATTTATTAGAGATAGAATCTTTAAGATTCCTTCACTAAATTGAAACGACTAGATTTTTTTTTTTAAAAAAATGAAGACCACAAGAATTTGCGATAGTATTGTCAGCAGTGATGCAGCCTCTGCCGTGTTTAGCAATATATATATATATATATATATATATATATATATATATATATATATATATATATATATATATATATATATAAAAATATAAAATAAAAAA
>Ga0307515_10004915_pt1 | contig 27302 bp, 31 predicted proteins | sample 17_EM_MG_FD_194513 | JGI IMG/M metagenome (GOLD analysis project Ga0307515, IMG submission 194513) | Populus trichocarpa ectomycorrhiza microbial communities from riparian zone in the Pacific Northwest, United States - 17_EM | ecosystem: Host-associated > Plants > Roots > Unclassified | place... | reverse complement strand
GAACGAGAACGCCGAGTTTTGGCCAGTCTCCTCGAGTTGGTCCCCTTCCTTCTCGGTCTTCTCGATAAGAGATTGGACGTCGGCCTCGGAATCTACGGTGGGAATTCAGCTTTAAAAGTAATATGTGATAGGACGTTCACGTACAAGTAATTCCACGATCCATGTCTGAATCCTGGAATAATTGTTGTGCCCCGAAGGTCAAGATCGATTGGACATCTTCACCTAGCTCGTCATCCATCTTTTGCACAATGACGTGATCAAGGGCTAGCTTCTTCTTCCCGACCTGCACGATACGTTCTGGAATTTTCACATTAGCGGGTGATGTTCAAAGGGTAGGTTTGATTGACTGACCTTCTGCTGAGTTCTTTACCATGAGCTTGAACACTAGACAAGTCTTCTTTTGTCCGTATCGATGTGCTCGAGCAATGGCCTGGCTGTTATCAGAAGGGTTGTAGGGTTCGGGTACTTGGAGGGGAACGTACTTGGAGGTCCTGGAGAAGGGCAGAGTCAGCAAGTAACAGGCTCGCGGGTGGAACGGATCTACCTGATGTGGGTTGAAGTCCGGGTCGATGATGATAACGGTATCCGCGGTGTAGAGGTTGATACCAACACCACCAGCCCTCGTGGTCAAAAGGTAGATGAAAACATCTGAACCGGGCTTATTGAATTCGTCGATTCCCTTCTGACGGAGTGCGCTTGGTGTGTCACCGTCCTACGAGAGGCGGTCAGCGATCACCAACATCAGCCAGTCCTATTCCTCACCAGTCTGAGATGTTTGATCCCCTCCCCATCCAAGAAATCCTCAACGATATCAAGAACAAGTTTGAACTGCACCGCACAGTGAGTAATTCATTGTACCAGCTTTCCAGAAACGCACCTGACTAAACAAGAGAATGCGATGCCCCCTCTCCTTAAGTTTAGGAAGCAACATTCTGAGCAAGATCAACTTTGAGCTCGCAGAAACCAGCTTTTCATGAACTTCGGCCGGAGCCAGGTCCTTCGGTTCGATCCCTTCGTCTACGAGATATGGATGCTGCAAACACCTTGGTAACAAGTTGAGACGCCGGCTATAACGAACGGCCGTATGACTTACTTTCTCAACTGCATCAGCATGTTATTCAAATTCGTCTTCGTAATGTTGTTCCTCCCCGATCTCGTCCCCACGGTGGGCTGGCTCAAGAATTTGAGAACATCCAAATTCTGGCTAAGAATGGAACGGTAAATCTCCTTCTGTAGTGGTGCCATCGAGACAGGAACAATAACTTCGTTCTTTCATAGACCAGTCGGCTCAGTACACACCAGTGTCACGAATAGTAAAGAGGGCGTACCTTCGGGGGGAGTTGTAAGACCTCCGTCTTGAGTCTGCGCAAGAAGTAGGGCCGGAGTCGCGTATGAAGGCTTTTGACAAGCTCCTCCGTGAGTTCTTCGTACTGCTTCTCGAGGGCCTTCAAGTCTCCCCATTGGTCAGGGTCCAAGAAATTGAGGAGGTTGAACAGCTCCCTGATGTTATTGTTCAGCGGCGTCTGTGGGGACAGGTAAGCGGGTCACAAACTAAGCCCGCAGATGTACCAAACTTACCCCCGTCATGATAATGCGGTGAATCGAATGGAGCTCGGTTAGCTTCTTGAAGATCAAGCTACTATCGCTCTTGACTGAAACGAGTTAACAGACCGGGATTTGTGACGGTAACACAATAACACGTACGTCTCTGGCCTTCATCAACGATCAGGGCCTCCCACCGCGGGACCTGCTTGAAGACAGGGCCAAAGTCGCGCGAATTCGTGATGGTCTCGTAGGTGGTGATGAGAACGTGGTACTTCAGTTTTGTATACCCAGTTCCCGTCTCATCGTGTGTCAACTCATACCGCCGCACAATCTCACGGCTCTTGGCTTCCCCATAGTATGGAACCACTCGTAAACAAGGAGCCCACCGTTCGAATTCCCGGACCCACGAGGTGATCGTCGAGTTTGGGACGACAACGAGACAAGGCGCGGCTTCCCTCTTCTTGATAATAAGACCAATGAATGTGACAATCTGAATGGTTTTGCCTCTAATGAGTGGAGATTAGATATGCATCGCGGATACGTCTCGTTGGCTCACAGTCCCATCTCATCTGCAAGGATGCAATGTTGGTGATCCCACCAATTATGGAAGAGCCATTTCAGCCCTTCAACCTAGTAAAACGTTCAGCGTTATTCGCCTTACAGAGCGTACAACAGTCACAGACCTGGAAAGGCATGAGTTTCAAGTCTGGGCTCTGACCGAGGTCTGGGGTTCTCTTGATAGAGAAGGGGTGTGAGCCTTTCTTTCGGTCATCAAACGCATTCGCTGCCTGCTTGTTACGCCTAGGAATCCAAACAGTCCTCGAGTTGAGGAACCGTTTGAAGGCACTCTGGAATGACTGAAATCCGAACTCGCCGGACCGAGGAGGGGTGTCCCAGGAGCCTACATACGTCAGGATGTCACCCCGGGGCGACACCAACAAAGGTACTCACAATCTTCGTACCCAAGATCATTCCACTTGAAGAAAGCATACGCGACCAGATGGATATCCTTCTCAGTTATATCGTGCTTGTTCGCCCTCTCCCATGCGTCGAGGCTCAAGACGTAGTCGTCACTCGGCTGTTCACCACACTCGAATGCTATTTTGCGTTGGTGCTCCATGGCTCCGTTGTCACTACCCTCCTTCGGCCGCCAAAGGAGGATGTCAAGGGCGCGATCGACGGTCTTCCATGCGGGAGGGATCCTCAGGTGTGCGTCCGGCATCGCTTCCGGTGGCCTATCGTCTGCGGAGGGCAGAGGTGCGTCCTCGATAACATCGCCGAAAGTGACTGGGGGAGCGCTATCTCTGGAGTCGCCGATGGGTGCGGTAGGCTCGGGATCCAAGACTTCCTCAAGTACTGGATGTTCCATGAGGGTGACCTTTGGACCAGTGCCGAGCAGGAAGTGTCGTAGCATTTGACCATGGGTTGCCAGGATCCACATATGAGGAACCCAGGTGACCCTCCTATAACCCCTGTCCTTCCATTTGATAAGATATTCGCGGGGAAGCGCATCCTTGTAGTTTGGCTCGTCCGGTTGAGTGGCACCTTCGGGGGACGGCCGCCAAGCGATAATTCTCTCGACCTTGTAGGTGAACGACGCGCAGTCTCCACAAAGCCAATCCCCCGAGTAGTGCTTCGCGAGTGATACCGCGTCCCATTCACTCCCATCGGAATGGTCGGGAGGGGGGAGGTGTTCGTAGTGAGAAAGTCGCTTGCAGGTAATACAACGGAAGAAGAGTTCCTTTGGGGTCCCAAGCTCCTGAAGAGGTTGCGTTTCCTCCATAGCGACATCTCCATCCACATTCTTGTCCTTCTGTGATCTGAGGCGAGGGTCCGGCTTGAGGGCAACTTCTCCACATCCAATGCACGAGCCACCTTTCATGCAAGCTGCACAAATAAACTCCGTGGTCTCATGGGAGCTAAGCTCTGCCCGACGAGAGGGTTTACGAGCACCTTCCGGCCGCGTTGCATCGGGATTAAGAGGAAACTTTCGTTCGAACTCTTCCATGTCCCTTTCCAATGCTGCCCTACGGATCTCGCTGCGTTGTTCCATATTGAGGCACTTCCAGTGCATAGCAACAGGACACTTCAAGCTGCAAACGTTCAATCTGAAAACGTGAAAATCGGGGGGACGTAGGCACATACCATCGGACCCATCCACCCAAAGTTTCCAGATGATCCCTTTCGTCCTCATCCTCGTCCTCGTCCTCCTCGTCACTGGATCTTCTACTTTTACGTCGCCGACCCAGTTTCTTTAACAGTATATGCGAAGGATGATGGTGACACTTTTCGCATTTACCGCGATGCGCTCGCAGCGGCAAGGTCTCGTCGTCGGATTGGTCATCCAGTTCGAGATCAGCTACCTCGCGGAAGTGCCCGTATGCGGGGCGAGAAGCCTTGGCGCGCGCCCTCTTCTTCTTCTTTGGCGCGGATGGGGCATCATCAGATCCGTCCAGTTCCTCGTCCTCGTATTCGTCATCGTCACGGTAAGACTTCGCATTTCGCGTTGATCGGGTGGAGCGACGGGTAGCAACAACCTCATCTTCACTGTCACTAGATTGCATGCGTCTCCGGATTCTTCGCTTCGTTGGTGCCTTCGCGGGGCTGAAGGGAAGCCGGGTCGTGGATCGCAGCTGGCGGACACGAATGGTGGGAACGAATTCGTCCAGGTCAGACTCCGATTCTTCGAGTTGGTCTGTTTCCTCAGAACCTTCGGACGCGTATTCATCTTCAGAAGATTCGCTCGAGTCCTCTCGAGGTGGCCGAGAAAGTGGGTGCACCGACACGCCGTAAGGATCGAATTCCTTGATGAGCCCTTTCCTCTTCCGCCATCCTGGGTGAGCGTTATGAGTTCAGGCCGAAATCGAATAAAATTACGGCTAAGCGACGGACTAAAGTCATTCAGAAGATCTGGATATTCTTCCCTGACAAGTTTGGCCTTGATCTAAACCCTCAATACGTCAATAGACGAGTCCAAATTAACCGGATCGCGCGTCGGAAATGTATACCTTGTGGTACTTGTTATCGCCAAGAAGCACATAGTAGAACTCCTTTGAGCCCTCGGCGTGTTCTGCTACAATCTCACGGAGGTTAAGGCGGAAGTCACCGTAGTTCCTTTCCTCTGCAGTTGCATGACGGAGTTCGACCCAGAATTTACGTTCCGACGCCTGATTAAGTGGTTCCGGGGTAGGGGTTCTGCTCGACGGAACAGTCAGCGGCGAAAGCGTCGCTATAGGAGGGGAAGAAAGGCCAACCTCGGACATATTGTCCAGAGGCGTGGCACAGGGTAGGTGGTTGGAGTTGTGAAAGGATGGTGGTAAACCCGTAAACGCGACCGCGGCCAAGACGTAACTTATAAGCGCCCTAGAAACTGTCACGTGTGTCATTGCGGGACGCGTTGGGCTGGCGATAAGCTAAACTCCATAATACATATCTATGACTAGACCGCCTTCAAAGGAACCCACCCTCCTGTAGCCAAATGAACGACTGTTGCGCAACGGTCTTGCCGTGATCTTCGTTTTAGAAGAAAGTGTTAGCTATGGGCGAAATTTTACGAGTCAATTGAACGCCGGACTTACTGATGCAGAACGCATGGGGGATATCTGCCTCGCCGCGAATGACGCGCACCGCTTCATGATCAGGATGGAAAGTTTTAATGATTTCCTCCCTGCTGTCCCCGACCCAATCATCGTGCTCGGCAAAGTATAACCAGAGTTTATGCTGGAGCTCATTCATCAATCCCTCATCGAGCCCCGTGATCGTTTTCATTTCTTCGTCGCCCAGCGTCAAGCATGCGTATATCGCAGTAGGCGACCGTAGCAATTCCCGCAGAGCGTTAAGCTGCGGTGCCGGCCAGTTACGGTAGATTGCTGTATACACAAAGTTGGGTAGGATTCGCAGCAAGGGAGAGAGTATAGCAGCAGTGAGGGGTATCGGCGGGCGGAAGAAGCGCTGGTCCAACGACTTAGCTTCGTAGTGGGGTTTGGGTCCTTTCAAGGAACTCACAGATAGTTTCCTGCCGTTTGGCGTCACTGCCATGTTGCATAGCGAAGGGAAGAGTAGAAAGGCGCCAGAGGTTTCTCCGGGGCGGGCTTTAAGCATCTATGGGGTCTGAACGCCTTGCGGTGAAGAAAAATCCCAGATGGACGTACCTGCAAACATAACCACCCACCCATGCTATGTCCAACAAGGACGATATTTTTCGGTTGTAAAGTTTGTTTGACGGCGTCAAGCGCTTCGATAGCACTCTTCAGCTGCGCTGGAAGGCCAACCGAACTGGGATTGGTGAAGACGGACTGATCGATGACTTTAGATGTATGCGCTAAGTGCGAATGCGCAAGAATCGCGAGATTTGGACTCCTGGAGTGTAACTCAGACAGATACTCCGTGTAGAACGCCGCAAGCCCTGGATTACCAGGAACGAAAATAATGACGGTTGACTCCACCAGCGGCACGGCTGGGTGCCACCAGATCGAATGTGCTGAACCAAGTCCGTCGGAGTGCGTGAAGATAGCTTCTGTATACTCCCCATTATCAGCTGCGGAAGGGTCGATCTTTCGCAAAAATGGAGGCAACATTGAACATCTGGCGACCATCACTGTCGAGAGCAGCTTTGGGGCTCTGCGTCCAATGCACCCGAGTACTTGTTTTTGAGAATCCGCACAGACTCCGACGGGCGCCCCATGTCGGAGTTACAAACCCCGACAGCACCCGATGGGGGACAAAAAACCAGTGCTGACGAAAGTAGCGGCAGGCCTGACGACGATGACAACCGGGGCAGTCTGGCGGCCCTAACTACGATGTACATGCAAGTACTACTGTAACATCGGAGACAGCGTAGTCTCACCCTTAGAATACATTCTCAGTTTATGTATGGGCTACGGCTTCCGTGAAAGATCCTGATCATGAAGGGTTCCCACGTTCAAGCAACTCCCACCGTATTCGGAGCCGATCGACAACCCTCAAGTTAAGGCTCGAGCCCGTCCATCGGTGGTTGCGGTTAGCTAACATGCGACGTCGGCTGCAGGGGGGAATCGCCGCTCTGGCGATGTCAACTACACTGACGTGAGACAGCGCGCGTAACTGACCAATCCACATCAACGTGGCTTACCCTTGAGCTAGCCCAACGTGGGACAAGGCCGGGCAGGGGGTGGGTATTAACAACCACTAGCTAGCCAGAGACCTGCTAACATGGAACGAAACGAGGCAGGGTTTGTAGGTTTCCTAATGCTAGATGCTATCGACCCCGTTCCCTCCACCGCTCCCCTTACGCCCGGCCCAGGCATGGGTTTCGTTTTGTTTTACGCCCTTTCCCTTCTCGTCCCCGTCGTGAGCGCGTTCCACATCGTACCTCCGTAAGTGATCAAACTTTGACCGGCAGCACTCGATGCGGCACGCTCACCTTGGTTGACTTGTAGAGCAAGGATCGCCAATTGCGAGCCATTGACCATCAGTTACGACACCACAGACGGATGGGGTAAGATTTCTGCAGTTTTGCATCCTTCATATTTGTTCACGGAGGCATCCCAGCCGTTCAGCCTTGTCAGTACACTGACACGCATTGTGGAACCAGAATTGTGACGTTTTCTCTAGTCTTTCCATAATGGCAGTGCCGATGGCCGCACTGTTGCGGCTTTTACCGAAATCACTGGTGCGTCATACACCTAGGATCGAGTGACGATCCCTGCCGGAACCAACATTGTGATCATCCTCGGCGATTCCAGAGGGGTCGGCAGCGCTACTCCTGTGATTACTGTCAGCCAGGGTAGCTCCAACGTCTGCTTGGATAGCCCGACCTTCATCCCTTCTATCACCTCCGCCGTCAGCTTCGCCAACTCCCTTCTTTCCAGCCTGATCGTTATAACCAGCGTTCCCGGACCCTCCGCCCCTCCCCCGACCCTGACCCCGACCCCTGACGAGCCCACCCTGGGCCCCACCCCTATCTGGCCCAACGATAGCATTGGCAACACCGGTAGCATTGGCAACACCGGTAGCATTGGAAAAACCGGTAGTATTGGCAGCACCACTGGCGTTTTCACCATTGGTGCCATCACCGCCATCGTAACGGCACTCTTGGCATAAAAGCATCCCCTTGTCTTGACCCACGAACCATATGGAGTGTGGGATCATGATGGTCCCTACATTCTATCAAAAGGTAAGTATTATTTACAGTAAACGACGGATTGGGACCATATCTTGCGGGATTCACGGTCCATCGAAATGTAAACGCACCGCGGGCCATGAACTATTTGCCCGTTGAAGAAATGAAATTTCTGTACTAAAGTTTGTAATGCTCCTTCAAGATAGCGACGAGTGGAGATTCTTGACGTCAAGGCGATCATCTAAGGTGGACAGGGGCCACTCTCATTGATTATCACACGAGGCTAATGTTTCTTCGCTCGCTTTATCCTTTGCGATCAACCCAAGAATTCTTCGAGGAGTAAGTACCTCGCTACCCCCAGGGAATCTCAGAGAGAGATCTTGGGGGTGGGCTGGCTGAAGCCAACCCCCCTTGAAACAGAAACAAAAATCCCCTCGTACGAAAGCAGTGTGATCATCGGACGTGGGCTTGGTGCCGAAGTGATTTACTCAGTCTAATCTCATCCCTCAATCGTTTTGGTTTCCGCTATCACGGGGCCCGCAAAATGTTTTAGGGCGATAGGTAAGAGTATCAGCAAGCAAGCTGCTGCGCCCGGTTGTTTTTCACAGGCGCAAGTTGACGTTGTGCAGCGCATGATCCAATGCGAACTGCCGCTACCATGTTTACCCATCCCTCACGGTCGTTCCACTCGTTCCATCCGTTGACACACTTATCACGCATCTGGAACCATGGTGAATCTATGTAGTTGATCCAAGCGCCCTTCAAACTTCCACGGTTTCACCAGGGTCCGATATCCGATTCGCAGTTGGGGACAATGTGGAGAGAAAAGTCCTTTGGTACCCGTTGCAAGACACTCTGTACATGAATACGATTACAGTATAGGAAAACTGACGGATGTCATCAGCACAGCGAAGCAGGGCAGAAATACATAAGCATGATGTGACGTGATCAGAAAACACCGTCAAAATCAAGGGGGGAGGAAAGGGAGGTTCGATAAGAGCCAGGAGAAGAAAACCAAAAGCACGAAACGAGGAAGGGAACCCTTTGATGATACAGGGTTTGATGAAATTCACCCGCCCTTCCCCATGGCAAGCGTCACTATCACGTATGCGTTGGCGACGACGACCACCGTCCAGATCAGGTATCCAAAACCAGCAATAATCTTCCCATTGCTGTAATCAACTGTGTCGGTCACAGAAGAGGTCGAAGCTTCGACGTCCTTCTCGGTTGAACTACCGATCTCCGCTGTCACGGACTTGGGCGCGGGGGACACGTCGAGACTTGAAGGTGAACCGTCCACTGTCAGAGTGGGCAAATCCGTTTCAGGCTTCTTGACACTCATGATCTTCTTGTTCGTGGTCAACCACACCAGTGGGAATACGACGAACGGCAAGACGATCGAGAGTATGACCTGGGAGATAATGAGAAGTTGGTCGATTCCGGACCTTCCCAGGGCGAGAGCTACAACCATCGCCGGGATCAAACTTAATAATCGTGTAAGGACACGCCGGAGGAAAGGCTAATCTGATGTCAGAACTCAAGGTTTTGTACGTGGACGACGAAGGGCGAACCGAGATCGACCAATTCAGGAATCCCTCTGAGACAATCTGGCCAGCGACGGTCGCGATAATTGTCGAGCTCTGCCCAGAGAACAAGAGGGCGATAGCAAACAGCACACCAGCGGCTAAGGGGTCCCCATCGGCATTCGAAAGTCGTTCTTATCGAATACGTCACTCACCTTTCCCGACATATTCGGTCAATAGGTCGTGAGCGTCGAAAAGACTCGCAGGATCCTGAGAATTAGGGCGGTTCCTTCCTTCTCCATAGTAAAACACCGCGCTTGCCACAATCAGAATCCTGAGAAACGAAATAATGGTGTGAGCAGGGATACGCAAGTTTAATCACCATCATGGCCACCCACATTGAGTTGATCACAACGGCGATACAGAGCAGACTGAGAATGATGTCCACGACCCCGTGGTATATGTGCGACTTCACGAACCAATAGGAATTGTTCTCTCTGTCTTCATGTCTTTGCGGTCTGTTCCTGTGATCATCGAGCGACTTGATCCGCAAAACCTTGCCCAAGGAAGACGTGATCTGGTTTAGGGTGCCCCTAGGTCTACGCTCTTCTGGGGGAGATCCAAGACTCGAGGTAGAGATGACACCGTCCGTTAGAGGTGTTTGGGACAGTCTATCCTGTGTGGCCAAGGCTGAGCCGATGAAGAGACTGTGTGGCATGACAGTCGCGCCGATTATACCGATCGCTGAAATAGTGAATGCTCAGCGCCACCCATTTCAAGCACGAAGACAGGGTGCTCACATGTATACAAGCCCCCGGCTTCAAAAACCCTCTTTGAGGGGACGTATCCAAAGAACGCATCACCCCAATCTACATCTATCTTTGTGATAATGACGAACATGCAAACCAAAACGGAAAATACCTAAGTGAATAGAGCACGAGCATTGTCAGACATGGGAACGGGAGTGAGGAATGAAAGGTCCGGACATAGACATACCATAACGGCAATGAGCCATTCGAATAATTTAACCGGCTGCCGCCGAAGGGGATCGCCAACCAATAGGATGACGAAGACATCGCAGGCAGTGATAAGGACACCCGCCCACAACGGGAGTTTCGGGAACAGCATGACGAGACCCATGGCAGAGCCGAGGAGTTCCGCGAGATCGGTGCTTATGATGGCGACCTCTGTGAGGACATAGAGAGGGTAAAGGACGAGCCAGCGGTATAGCAGCGTGTGTTTTGGGCGATTGTAAAATAACAGGCGACAATGCGAGGCGAGATCTAGGGGGAGCACCCGAGGGTCAGCGCTTTCGAGGGCGTCCGGGGTGTTCAGAGTTTAAGCTTTTACCTGTTCCGGTTACACATCCCAGTCTACTCGCGAGACTCTGGATCACATCGACCGCATGAGATCTTGATCCAGACTGGTATGAAAGAAGTCGTACCTGAAGCAAAACGGCGAATATGCCCGCTAGGAGGACAACGAAGAGAAGTTTGTACCCGTACTCGGATCCAGCTTGCAAGTCTACTCCCCAATTACCGCTTGACGACAGAATGAGATGAAAAGGCAAAAATAAAACAGAAAAAAAATCATACGGGTCAAAATATGCGACCGCGCAAACGAAGCCAACTCCGGTGTGTTTGGAAAGATGGTGGATGACGACATCATAAGCGGCGTTTAACTTGTTTTTCACCTGCCACTTGCTCTGTTTCACTTCGACTGGTGGCGGATCGGACATTTCAAGTCGATAGGAGAGGGAGGAGAGAAGAGGGGGGATGAAGAGAAAAGCAGAAACGGTGGACTGGAAGCGTACTTATGGGCAAAGCCATGGATTACCAGGAAAGCGGAGAGGGTACAAGACAGTGGTACAATCCGCTACACCGGATCCCCTCGCTGAACAACAATTCACACAAAAATTCGGCGCTCGCATTCCATGCTCTCATCACCGTTGTACGTGCCACGCAGCACAGCCAACAGTGCATATCTCGTGATCTCAAACCCGGGGCGGTCGTCGTGCTCGAGATCCCCTATGTCGGGTTCCCGGGGCAATTGAAGCCGATACGGACAGAAGCGGCACTTTCCAGTGGGTGGCTGCCTCGGATGGAAATGTAGGTCCTAAACGAAAGTCGCGATGTGAGACTTGGCTAATCCGATGAAGGGGTAGCGTATCGCGACATGTCCTGCTGCCGTAGAGATCAGGAGGGAAACTGATGCATAACGAATGGCTAATAAACACAGAACGATAGTGTAACAGTACAGCTAGTGAACATACCAGTAACCATTCCCTTGGATGTTGACCCCCTTCGCAGAGACCTCGTATATCATGGGTCAGGTGTTCCCCTTCCCAGTAGCCCGACCCTTCCGCCCCACCCAACTCCGAAAAGGTTTCACCAATGTATCAAGACACAGCGCTAAACCGCGACGGGGCTTGATGACCCGTTCGAGTGGATCCCGTTCTAAAGCACTCTGTGGGAGCAAACCTAGAGATTCTGACAAAGCACGGTTTACAGCGTTACTCTCTCCAGGCCTTACGAAGGGCACTCTAAGTCTCTCCATCCGTCCCCCATCGCACGCTTGATACCACAGCTGGCAGGCCAACCATTGCTTGCGACACTTCCGGCAGGACAAATCGTCTTCCGATAAGAAACGTTCGGGACGGGAGCACGTCAGACACGGGGCAACCACCAAAGGGGGCACAGAGGACGTGAAAGAAGATCGTCGCTTCAGCAAGACGTTGGAACGTGCTGCGACGAACTTCTGGACAGTAATGGGTGAGTACGGAGGAAGAGGAGGGGAACAGATGGAACCACGTGGAGTCGGCGGAATCAATGCAACCATAGGTAAAACGTCACCCAGAACGTCAAGCTCAGGGGACGATGTATTCAACCTCGCCGAACGGTCAGTCACCATATTTCTGGCATTGATAGATCGGAAGTGTCGCTGCTCAGGAGCGTCAACGCCAGAAATGCATAGCTTGAATGTGCGTCCGACCTTCTCGTAGTTCTCGTTCGACTCGTCCGTGGTAGAGCTTGTATCACGGGTAGACTTGATGATAGTTTGACGTCCGTATGACCGTAGAGACTTCTATAAGGTTGGGTAAGAGACGATCCTGTGGCTTTGCCAGTGACCAAAGACCCACACTTCTCTGACAGCTACCGGTTCCCCGTGAAGACCACGTGTCGCTCAGGTCAGATAAAGACAACTGCTGGGTTGTTGAACCAGTAAGAAAAGAGCCAGTTGTTTGTTGGGTCATGTGGGAAAGGCCCGCGCTACATCCAGGAACGTTTTCGTCCAGAAGTAGGTCTCGCTTTGAGTTGTCCTGATTGGCCAAGATAACGTGATGAAGGTCCTTGTAACGACACTCCGGTAAGAATACCACGCCAAGACCAAGTGATGAGAGTAACAGACGGGATGAGCCGTGATGACCATTCCGAGGTAGTGGAAAGCTCGCTTCAATGATGTTAAACTAGGGAGTAGAGATGAAACCTTCAGCCCAAAAAAGAGCATGAAACAGGGAGCACAGCCTTCCAGAGGTCAGCTACGCCCAGAGATGTGGATGTAGGGTGAAAGTTCGGATCCAAAACCAATCAGGACCACGTGAGTTCCCCGAACCGACTCGGGCCAAGTAGTGTACACATTAGTTTCCACAGGGGTTGCTACAACTAGGGGATAATCGTTTAGGTATATCTATGCGAGGATAATCCGGCGGTAAATTATGGGATCAGAGGGGAAGGGGTGGGTGTTGGCTCGTCCCTGCCTGAGACGGCGGCTGGGATGGGTATTCTTGCCGGGTTCGTGGGTATTTTCGGCGTTTTTAAAACTTCATCCAAGTGTGGGTTCGGTCTCCATTCTTTCGGTGTCTCCGGTTGCGCTTGAGACTCCTCCGACAACCCCGCAGTATCCGAGGCACCCGTGGCCAGGATCAACTCCCCGGCGGTGGTTGTGGGTGCCGGGGTTGTGCATGGAACCCTTGGAGGGCGAGCCTCGATTATTCGGAAAATCTCTTCAAAGTCAGCCTTTCCTTGGGACCAGTCTCCCGCCACATCGTCCATGTCATCATAGCACTTGGCTTTTGCGAACTTGTTCTTGAACTCCTTCTCCTCTGTTCGCGTGTACTTGACATGGTTCCCGCGAAACTGGATTCCGCAGAATTTGGAGTTTCCCCAGTGATTGTCGAGATACCTCGACTAAAGTAGCGATGAGTTCGATGGTTTCAGCAGAGGTGCGTTTCCGCTACTCACTACGCGGAGGTAGGTCGGGATAAGCGTCCGGTGAACGTCAACCAATGGTATGGGAGAGAAACAGGAAGGATTAGACTCCGCAGCGGTGGCAATCATGACGGAATGAGCACCTGTGAAGAATTAATCGGCATGTGATTACGCAGACCCATCGAAACTGACCTGTGGCCTCTCTCACCCGCTTCGCATCCTCATATCCCAGACAATCACCGTTCTCAATAACGGCCACACCTTTCCCCATCTTCTCAACGAACTCTACAATCTCCCTTAACCTCTCGATGGTCGCCTTCTCCGTCTTGCGCATGTTCCTCGTCCGACAATGCACAGTCAGAGCCGAAACGCCCGTATCAACAATCCTCTCCACGAGCTTCAACGTGTCCTCCTGGGTGGGCAACAGCCTAATCTTCGCCGACACGCTGATCTCAGGCGGCATTGCATCCCTCAACGCGGTCAGGATCGAACACAGCAAATCCGGATTCGTGAGTAACGCAGCTCCCATACCGCCGGAAGTCGAGAAGGGTTTCGGACAGCCGCAGTTTAGGTCGATGCCTGAGACGTCGTTCATGACAGTCTTGGCCGCTTTTACGGCTAGCTCTGGATCTGCAGAGCCGATTTGGTAGATGAGGTAGGGTTTTTCGATGGGGTGGGTTGACCAAATGGCTCTGGATTTTCCGTTGTAGTTTACCACCCCAGTAACGGCTAAAACAACGACGTAAGTCACTCATCGTACGGACGACAGTGGGGTATTGGGGTGGGAGATCAGGGAGAAGCGCCTGGACGTACGATCGACAACCCGTTCGGCGTGGAGGATCGCCTTGTCGACGACCTCCGGACCCCACACGAGAGATGCACCGTGTTTCAAGGAGAAAAGTCTCGTGGGCACTTCAAAACACAAGAAACATAAGCAAACTCTGACGAAGGGACCAACTGGAATTGAAAACTTACAAGAACTAGACCGGACCATCGGAGCCAACATGATCCCATTCTTGTAATTCTCGCTCGTCAGGGGGGCATCCAACCTCCGTCTTTTGGCTTCCCTCGGGGACGGGGGGACAGAAGTAGAGCGTTCACGCCGAGACATTCTCAAGGGATACCTGATGAACTTGGGAAAGAATTGACACGGACGGATAGGTCGCATTGGAATTTGGCAGAAGTCGTCCCAAGATCACGTGCCATTGATCGGAGTAACCGTGACCGGTAATTTCGACGCGCCAAATCCGCTGCGCCTCGAAGTTGTTCTTGGGAAGCGGCGATACTGGTATCATATTGCACCAAGCAATTTGGTGCAATTGTACGCGACAGCGGTAGTGAAGGTTTTTGGTAGGGCCGTAGCATGGACTCGTACAGGTATTACATTTGCAATCGCAGTACCGTACGTGATTCACGACCACCAGGTTTAGCGGACAACAGATACAGAGCGCAGTGGCCAAGCCTCTCAACGAGGCCGACTGCCTACCTTCTGATTCGTCAGGAAAATGATGACCAGTTCACTTGCATGCAGCGTGTTTAATCGTATGCACGTTTCAATGTAAAACACCAAACGGAATTCGGCCCCCCCCCCACTCACTCACCACCACCCGACTATACAACGACAACCAAGACGGGTCACAGTAGTGGCTGTCTACACCTCAGCCTGGTCTTCCGTTCCAATCATCGAGTAATCCATCTTCTCCCGTGTATTCAATAGCAAACTGTACGCACCTGGACAGATCATCTACATTGACGGACCAACCGGCCCAAGCCAATGTCAAAAACGCTGCACTCTCTCTCGCTCATGGACTGCGGAACGAGCTGCATACCCCAAACTTCAGTGATCCCTTGCTCTCGCGGGGTGACTCCGCAATGCAACATTCTCTATCCTGCTGTCATGTGGGGTACCTTCGTCGCCGGTCTTCGCATCATACATCGGTCCGCCCCACCTTGTGCCATGTTCAAACTCCTGAGTTTCAGCCCTCAGGATGCCTGAGAAAGATGGTTGTCGAGTCCGATGGCAAACAACTCCCGAAGGGTTTCAAGTTCAGATGCAAGTACCTCTCAACCCGAGGTCTTCCTTTTTGGCGGCCGGCTTTTACATGAAACCGCCCTTTTATGCTATTCCTCCGGTACGAGTGGAGGGGGTGAGGGTGTCCAAGTAAAACTCTCCCTTCATCCGCCAACCCCCGCTGTGATCGTCGCATCAGTCGATCCCTCCTCTCGTCATTCGCCGATCAACAATCTGCTGGTCCTGGTCACATCAGACCATGCACAGGAATACGGGGCGGTGAACTGTTTAATGTCGCCGATCCACCGAGGCATGGAGTCTGTCCCGATGTCGAAATTTGGGTTGTCCGGGTTCTTAAGGTGTATCGATGGGTACAAAGCTACCCACGCCTGGGTTGTTCCACCGATTTGTTTAGGACTTTTGGGTCATCCACGTGAGTGTATTTATACATTTGCATAACGTTGGTGCCAGACTGAGCTTCGAGTTCAAGGGCAGTGCTGAAGAACACAAGTTGACTTCACTCAAAATCCCTATTCTACGCGCGGCCCCTCTGTCCGACAGGGTCCAACGGTGGCTTCACAAAAGTACTACTCAAGCAGAAGGACTGTACACCACATAAGGCATGTAAAACACCATAAACGCAACCTCGACATCTGATGTTGGTTCAGATCCTCATCGCAGGACATTGGATGACCGAATTATCGCCAGCCACGTTGACCATCAATGCCTTGGGAGGGGGCCGAGAATGCCGGTGCAGCAGGTCGACTGCTCCCGAACCCCGAGGCTCGTTTGGCAGACGACGATGGAAACGGTTTGCCAATGTACAACGTGAGTCCCAGCACACGTTGTCTTATCCGATGATCCTGATCAGGCCTAACTTTCCAGGGATTCCGAGTGCCACCTGCAGGGTTGGAAGATCTCCTGATCACACCCGAAGATCGCAAATGCTGGTATTGTCAGTTCGGAGGTCGACGGAATCGACCTTCCCAGAATCTACCCCGATCTGAGGGAACCAACGAAGGACGTTGCTGCTCAACATCCAGTCGCAAAGCAGGTTCAGGAATGGGTCGGGCCTCGGGATGGAAAACCGAAACATCTGCGTGGTGGTGTGACCGCCATTCCATAGATTCGTAAACGGTCAGTTGTATGCCCCTCTGCACTTTTGTGGGTTAAAAGCGATGTTTGGTCGGTTTCTAGTTGGGCTGGGCCGCTCCGGGAACGTGCCTTGAAGGAGGTTCCCGAGGCTGGCAAGGAGCTTCGGGCCGTCTCGACTCACCTCTGATCGCATGAAGTGCTGGCCACGTCGTCCCCACTTCCTTCTGTCCGTTTACTTGCTTTAATCTTTATCTTCTGTGCGCTTGGGACGACGACGATACCAGAGAGGGAGTAGTGGAAAACGGTCGTGGTTTTCTTATTTGGGATCCTCTCTTAACATCCACCACTCATGCCTCAGTATTGTAGGTAATTTAACGACCGCTAGCAGGGGATGACCATCACGATGGTTCCACAAGCGCTGCTCCCAGGTTGGAGTGAGGTGAATCGACATCGCCCGGGTTGGACCGCGCCACGAATTGCGACGCGTGAACGACACTTCCGAAGGCACACCTATTTACCTTGTTCAATCCCAATCCCGTTGAGAGGTCAGAATGTGTCTGCATCGATCGAGAAAACCAAGCAGCATCGCATCAGTGGGGAGTCGGAGAGTGCAGGTAGGATTCGATCTCCCACCTCATCATATCCCCGACATTGTTGTGACGTGACCAAAATATCTACACAATCACTCAAAGGTTCCATTGACAGGCACTGCACTGATCAGTGATTACTCCTTCAGCCGGAGTGAATGATTTTTTTGGCTAACTGTCTCACCCCGTTGACCACTTCAAACCATCTCAGCACAAGCGGTCTCATCGGATGCAACATGGCTTGTCCACGTGCAAGGGGCTAGCTATCGTTCGACTATTCGGAACCGCCCGATACTTGGCAACTAGGATGTGTACCTGGAAATCCTCCCATCGCCGGATGTAACCGTGGACGTCAAACTCGATTGGCTGTGCAGGTATCTGTCGGCCATATTTGCCCCGGATCTTGCCCTCCCCCACCGTCTCCCTCTTCCCAATACCTGGCCCTTGGCACCACAATGGGTTTCCGTATCAACAAGGTCTCCCCAGACACAGCTACCCCCCGATCATCAGGAGGAGGCTTCAGGTGGCATACAGTCTCAACCGATCCCAATATACCTCACACTGGCTCCAGGATCATCGACGACGAGCGAGCTTCCTGGGACAACAACAAGGGCAAGGTCGTCGATCGTGTGGGTGTTGTTGGCGAAAAGTCGACATCGTTCCATGGACAGACTTCTCTGCAAACTAGGCACCCTCAACGCCGTAAGTCTCTCCATTTTCTATATTAGCATGCCGATTTACCCCCTTTTTGGTGATCTCGCTGATCATTCTGATAGCCTTTGGAATCCAGCCGGGTGGAACCCCGACCCCGCGCACAGTCAACGGTCTCTCTATAATCACAGTCCTTGAAGACGAGGAAGAATATTTGAAACGGGAGACGCGCGACTTCTGGCGAAGATACGATGAAGTAAGTGCAGCAACTTGATTTCGTCAACACCACTATGGTTCGGTCTCCCCCTTTTCCACTTCGGCAAGCATCCACCCGGCGCCTTTATTTCATCGTATCCCCCAATCAGATCATTCTCATCCTTGCCTGGATCGTTGATCCGTTTTGGCTTACATGCCGGGTATCGCGAAGTGAAGTCCGGCCGCGCCTTTCCTGGGATTTCGATCGTGTTTATTGTGGTGTCATTTCCTTTCCACGCCCCCTACTACTCGCTCTCATCTCCGCCATGGGTTCAGGATTTGAATGTGCTGACGATCCCCGAAGTATTCCGCCCAAGAAGAAATGAAATCGGGCTCCCACCCCGGTTGTACTAGTCCTTCTCTGCCCCCAGCATCCAGGGCACGCAGGTACACAAGTCCAGATTGCGACAATGCTACCGACCTGAGACGGTCGAATTGCCTGAAACGCAGGTCTCCACTGACTCCCATCGAAACGCACCAACCCCTAGGACACATTTCTGGCCGGAAACACTATTCAGACCCTGGGACTCAACACAATTACACGAGTACCTCTGGGACCCAATTCCCTGTCTGGACCGGAAATTTGACTACCTCTCCCGTGGAAATTCCGACCCATTTGGCTACAAATGGTTACAATCCAGTCGAGTTCGACATCAAACCTCTTTGCGTAGGTTTTCCGGCCGAGTTTTGCAGGCATTCACTAATTGTCGGGAATTTACCAGGCGAGGTACTTCGTTATCAAGTCCTGTACGGAAGATGACGTATACAAGTCATTGAAGTACGAAATATGGAGTTCTACGAGTCCTGGCAACAAGAGACTGGACAAGGTGTTTAAAGAGACAAAAGGAAGGGGTCCAATTTACCTATTCTTCAGCGTTATCGCAAGGTCAGTTCTCACGACTACGTGCCTTTATTCCTCGGCGAGACTGAATGATTCCGACAGCGGTCACTTCTGCGGGGTAGCGGAGATGTTAACGCCGGTGGGTATTGCGCACTCCACTACCCCGTAGTTCCCTCAAATGACACCCACGCTTTAGATTGAATGCTTGCGAAGCAGCGACATATGGGCACCCAACAAACGGGAGGAGATCGTCAAGCTCAGATGGATCTTTGTCAAAGACATTCCGAACGCCAACCTTCGCTACATTCGCCTCAAGTAAGTAAAGGCAAACCCGAGTCGTTGTTAGCATGAGGTGACATTTTCCATTCAAGCAATACCCACGAGCGCGAGCCTGTCACCGATTCCCGGGATACCCAGGAACTGCTGCCGGAAGCCGGCCAAGAAATGCTAAGGATATTCCATACGCAACCCGCCAGGACATCAATGATACAAGGCTTTGCTTTCTACGAGCTGCTCAATGTGAAGAAAATGGGAACTGTCCAGGCTCCCGTCCACACTGCACATCACCCTCTGAACACTCCGCAGCTATTCTCCCAGTCACTCTATAACGCGCCGGCCTGCAAACGCTTGATCAGTAAAACCTTCTTCCCGCACGAAGTTGTCTCTCTAATTGAGGCAACCTTCACGAGCAAGGATCAGGTCAAGATGATTTGTGACCTCCGCGGAGATGACGCTCAGACTTTTATTGATGTGATACATGAGGTACGCTCCGTGCTCCTTCACTTTCGTCCCAGGTCTGATCACCTTACCCGTTTCGGCTCTTTCGTTTCGAACTTTCACCTTCCACTGATCAGGCTTTGGATCTCCCGGATCTCCCACCACGGCTCCAGAAGAAGTGTCTATGTGCTTTATGCCGGGTATGCGGCCACCAGGCTTTGCTTCCGAAATCACTGCAAATCCCACTATGTTACAATCGATTGGATACCCCGCTGTATCATGGTGGGTATGCTGATGTGTGGAAGGGTGAACATGAAGGCCGCAGTGTTGCAGTAAAGGTATTGAGGGTTTACTCAACAAGTGACTTCAACAAGATCACAAGTGTGGGTTCCCAAAGTCTTACTATGAGTATGCGTTAACCAGCTAATGTTGCCCTTTGCAGAGGTTCTGCAGGGAGGTTGTGATGTGGAAGGCTCTTTGTCATCCAAATGTGCTGCCACTGTTGGGAGTTACAATGGGTAATAACCAGTTTGCAATGGTGTCAATGTGGATGACAAATGGGAACATCAATGAATTTGTCAAGGCAAATAGGGATGTAAACCGGTTCAAGCTTGTAGGGTCTTGATCTTACTGTTGATCACAAATGTCACTGATAATCCCTTCTGATAGCTCAAAGATGTTACCACAGGGTTGATATACCTGCATAGTCAAGCAATGGTACATGGGGACCTGAAGGGGGTATGCCTCCAATCAATTGTTACTGCCTTGCCTAACAAACTTTCCATTAAGGCCAACATCTTGATTGATCAAAATGGTCATGCATGCTTAGCAGACTTTGGACTTCTCAACACCATCTCAGACCCCACAAATTTCACAGCCTCAAGTTCCTTTATGGCAGGTGGCACAATACGATGGATGAGTCCAGAGCTCCTTGATCCAGACCAGTTTGGACTTGAGGGTAGCCGACCAACAAAGGAGTCAGATTGCTATGCCTTAGGGATGGTCATATATGAGGTGCTCAGTGGCCAAGCTCCCTTTGCACCATTGAGGGACTTTATTGTCATGCAGAAGGTCATCAAGGGTGAATGCCCAAGAAGACCAAAAGGGGTGGAGGGGATGTGGTTTACAGGTAGTTTATGGCGGACACTTAATCTGTGCTGGGCAACTCAGCCAGAAAGCAGGCCTAGTATTGAGGCTGTAGTTGTGTGTTTGGAGCAAGGTTTAAGGGCTTGGAGGCTACCCTCTCTACAGGTAGATGAGGATGAAGATTTATGGTGCAGGTTGTGAAGGGATTCTATGGTTATTACTTGTTATAAAATATCACTCTGGTTTAATTTTGCCAATTGTAAATTCATTTATCCCCATGAATGTTTTCTGGTTAAGTTGCCCAATACAGATTCAATGTCTCCCATAAATCACCTGTAAACCACATCCCCTATACCCCTTTTGGTCTTCTCTCAGTCTTGTTGTCTATCTCATTCTCATCATTGTTGTCCTTGCAGTCATCTCTTGTAGCTATCACTCCAACATCTATCTCTTGGAACTATTTTTGAAACTTTTTAGATTGGTTCCTAACCTTCCAAAGTGCCCCCAAACTCTCAGCCCCTCAGGTGTCGATCCACTGCTGGACTCAAATCCTCAGATAACCCTCTACCCACTGCTCAAAAGTAGCCCTAACCTTTGGAAATCTCTTGAGTCCCTCAGACTCATTCTTGAAGATCTCTTTTAGCTCCATTCATCAAAAAAAGGGCATCAGCTTCTTTGCTTATTGTGCTTATTTGAGGTTATTTGTGGCAGCCCCCCACCATTTTGACCCCACTGGATTGTGTAATTTATCAACCTACATTATACAATAACAATCAATCAAGAAATGTGGTTAAGGTGAGAAAAGCAGAAAAAGAGGCATCTGCTACATTTTCTGATGACTTGGTGAATCTGAATGAAGTGTATCTTTACACAACCAATCCAAACTGGCCATTGTCAGAAAGTAGTGACAAGGTGACCAGCACCATAGATAAGCATGATTGGGGTCTCACTAGAATCTTGGATTGTAATTGACTACCAATTGGCCTCAAAAAGTGTAACTGAGCTAGGTGGATTATTTTCAAATGTTGGCCCATCAGTATGTCAAACTCTTCTATTTTTCCCCATGGTCAAGGTGAAATTGGTATCTTGATGGGGGTACCAGTATCCTAACCTTAATCCCTCCTTCTATTGTGTTGCTGCAGCTATCATGTACTTTCATCCAGTGATTCACCTTCAGTTTCCCGTTGCTGATGGCAATAGATTACACGCTCTACACGCATCAGGGACTGGAAACCCCATCTTGCACCACACCTTACCAGGTCCAACAAACCTACAAAGGATTCCATGGGAAAGAGTCAGGGTGTGAAATTGGTGAAGTGCAGTTGGGACGTAGATCAATGCCATTACTTAGTATATTTTATGTATCCTGAGTCCGAGACCGTAACTTTGATAGGAATTCTTTGCTCTTCTTCTCGCGCCATTCACAACCGGTATTAAACTCACAGGTACTATAGACGAACGCATCAGCAAGACGTCGAGCAGTGACTGTTAACAAAACGTACTGGCATCTTCCAGTATCCTCCAGCTCGACTCCCTCAGGTCGGCGAATCCCGTGCCACCACTCAAGAACCCTCTCTAAGCGTGAGTCCAGTGCTGCATCATCCATTAAGAACGAGGTGGATCCGATAAGTTCGGACCCTCGGCCTTTCTCTTCCTCCACGCGGTCGTCAGACTTCGCGTCCGATTCGTCAGGGTCCGACTCTGCGTCCCTCTTCGAAGGTGAACCCATTGACGGGAGGGATGCTTGATCCCGAATCACATCCCCCGCTGCCTGCGCGTCCCGGAGACTCTCCGCGATAGCGTATGCTAGAGCGGGGTCCTCATGTTCCGTGTGTGTAAGGCTGGCAATAATCGCTTGGCCGAGTTCTTTTTCTTCTCGGATACCCACCACCCGTCCTTTACCGTCGTCCGTGCGCCGGCGTTTCTTCCGCCCGGAGGTTGACCGTTGTCGGTAATTCAAGGTTAAGGTGGGATCCACAGAGGTTATTCCAAGAAGGTGGAGATCCTTCCTCCAGATTTCAACCAGTGTGTCAAGACAAAGCTGGGTTGGTTTTGCACCCCCGTTGTCTGCCGTGGACCCCTGCTGGTCCGGTGTGCGTGACGCGGTGTCAAAGGCGGATAGCCCTGTTTCCTCGCAAAATCCATCAGAGAAGGGCTCATAAGGGTCTACGCCCACACGAAGCCAAAAGACGTCGAAATCTAGGTGGTGAGCCTTGAGTTCCAAGTCAGAGGAAGGTTGTATGAGACCAGATAGAAGGCGATGGTACAACATCAACTGTGTGCGAGCTTGCGCGGAGTTACGCTCCGACGGGATGGTAGGCACATATCGCGTCTTCGTATCGGAAACGCGCAAGGACCGTTGATCAGTTCGACCATTAGTAACCAAGTCGTTATTTCTTGGGTTTTGCGCGCTTTCGATGGAAATCTCATCCTGTGGTCGTTGAAGCTGGGATACTCAATATTGTGACTTCGACTCACGATGATGCCCAAAATGGTGTGGTCGTGAGTCAACCCAAAGACCGGCATCTCGCGCTGAGAGGTACGTTAAGTCAAACAAAAGTTCGGGAGATCAATCATGGGTAACCCACACAAAACCCATGCTTTGCAAGATCCGCAAGGCAGTCCAACATGTCGATTAACCTGAAGTAGACACAGGGTTCGGTGAGTCGGAAAAGTTGCGGAAGCCAACTTTCATTACCGTGTTGCCCAGTACTCTTCAAGAGTTACAACATCTACCCGTACTTGTGGAGGGCGAATCTCCCTCTCAAGATGGCGGTGGACGACCTGTGACGGATCAGAGCTCAGTGTTGGGGCGTGCCGTCTTCAAGCAGGAAACCTACTCTGCCCGCTTTGAGGACATTTTCATTGTTGGACGCGATCGTATGAGAGGCAACTATCGTATTTCCCTCTCTGGAAATGAACGTCTGCGGACGGTCTCTAACTTTGAGACGCCACCCTTGACGCTGCCGATACTCATATTGCAGCTCGCACCTACGGGGCGTTGTTCAATGGATGGGTGAATCTTAGCCCTATCTACGCACCATAGGGGGCCAGTCAAGTCTGATACCGAAAGAGACTTGCCGCTTCGAAACGCGTCGTAGGGGGGTTCCGACATGGAACTACGGGGCGATGAAGTCGGCGGCGAGACAACCTCGGGAGCAGACTGAAGTTCTTGTTCCACCTCAATCGTAACCCGTGCCTGGCCTTTGGACTCGGAGAGTGGGGGGACCGGTTCCGGAATGGAGGCATAGAATTCCCCCTCGCAAATGCGGTCGATATGAGCAAGATCTTCCTCGGTCAATTCGAGGTCCTCAAAGTGGGCGAAGTAATCTTCATCCTCGCCTCTATCTTGTGCCATTTCGCTAGAGACTCCGGTGTGGCCCCTAACACTTTGGTCAAGAGTGGAGGTCAAGGTAGGAGCATATATCCTGGCTGTATGACTCTCACGGTGATCGGCGTCTGTACCCCTTTGGGCATCGACCACTTCCATCATGTCTGCCGCACCACCACATCCCGAGCAACAGCCCGTCGCACCACCCCCTACAGCCCCCGGAACGGAACCCGTGCCGGAGGGAGATGCTTCCGAAACTCTGTACATCCAAAATCTCAACGAGAGGATCAAAATCCCAGGTGCGATCACCACACGATGCCCGCTCGGGAGTTTACAACTCACCCAACCGTCTCGTTTTGGATCACAGTGCTGAAAGCTTCCTTACGCGGCCTCTTTAAATCATACGGCGAGGTCCTCGATGTTGTTGCGCACAAAAATCTGCGGATGCGCGGTCAAGCTTTCGTCTCATTCGCGTCCACTGATGTCGCGAAGAAGGCGGCGAAGGAGGTTCGAGGGTTCCCTTTGTATTCGAGACCCATGGTACGGCATTCCCATGTTTTTTTTTTCTGATTGACCGAGCCACCTACCCCAGCAAATATCGTTCGCGAAGTCTCGGTCAGACGCTGTGGTGAAGAAGCTGGATCCTTCGGCGTTGGACACTCACAAGACGAGGAGGTTGCAACACAAGAGTGCGCCTTCCCTCTTGAACACTTTTTTTTATGGCCGGCATCCTCACCGTGGCTTTTTTGCGTAGGTGATACACGATATACTAACCCTCTGAAACAGAAATTCAAAGCAAAGAGGTTGGCAGCGGAGTGTAGGATCCATTTCCAGCCTCTTTATCCGTCGATTATCTTACCACATCATTTCAGCCGATGTCGGCGCTGCTCCTGTGGCGAGGAGACCAAACGTCCAGATGCCGGACGAATATCTACCCCCAAACAAGATTCTTTTCTTGCAGAACCTTCCGGAGACGGTCACAAAGGACCAGCTCAACGGCCTGTTTTCTCAGTACCCCAACTTACACGAAGTTCGTCTCGTTCCGTCGAAAAAGGACATCGCCTTCGTCGAATACTTGGACGAAGGGAGTGCTACCGTCGCGAAGGACGCCCTTCACAATTACAAATTGGACGGGGAGAACAAAATCAAGGTAAGAGCATTCACCCAGCCCCCCCCCCGGCCAACAATCTCAACTGTCTTTCCAGATCACATTCGCCAGGAAATAGGGACGTGGGGTCCAAGGGTGTCGTCCCGCCACTGGCTTGGGATCTACAACTCGAGTGCCTTGCCGATAGGAGCCTATTTCATGTACCCTCCAAAGACTCTGTCCGGTGTATCGCGTATGCTTGTAATGCGAATCATAACCCACTCTTTGAATATTTCTACCCAATAACATATGTAACTTGTCTCACCAGGGCGTCCGAGGTGAGCATCGGCGCCCGGGTGTCGATCGTCACCTTAACCTGTACCTCGAAAGCATGAACCAACTTCACGGGCGTGACCCCGCAGAAACTCTGCAAGCCGCGATCACAAGACTCAATGAAGCTAGCAACAGAATGTAAACACCAAACAATGCGGGTCTTTGGAATCAAAGCTGACCCCTTCTGCGACTTCACAGCCGTGATCGCCATGTCTTTTCCCTCTCAGAAGTTCGTTATTTTTACTTGGGCAGACGCATTCATTTGACCTTTTGTCCCAGGTAAAATCACTCGAACAAGACGCGCTCACAACGGTAGCGATTCTGCGCCGGCAGATCAACGCCGAATCCTCTCAAATCTACCGCCTCCCGCCCGAATCTCTCGCAATAGTGGCTTCCCACCTTGACATCGGGGATCTCTTCACCGCAGCCCACGTTTCCTACCGTTGGCGCACGGCGCTTCTTTCATTTCCAAGCCTGTGGTCGAACATCCAGTATGGGAACGACGAAGAGATGCTAGCCATGCTTGAATGGTCAAAGTCGGCGCCACTTCGCGTCTCCATCCGATTCGGTTGTCCTTCCGAAAAGGTCATGAACTTATTGGACATCAACTCCGCACGAATTGTCTCGTTGAGGTCGGACAATTACGCCGTTCTGGAGCGGTTGCTCGCACACCCGCTGACCTCCCTCGAGGCGCTATCGATCGGGCTGGAGGGACCAGAGGCCCTGGATTATGCTTGGGATCTAGCAGGTGAACCGGCGAAGGCGGTCCCTTCCCTAAGAATACTAAGTATAGAGGGTAACATCGGGGGGTTCGGGTTTTGCCTTTCCCATCTCACGCACTTCAAATTCCACGGGTGGTATTCCCAAGAGGAAGATGGCGAAACACTCCTTTCGATTCTGGGGGTGTTTCAAAGGTGCCCGATGTTGGAGGTAGTGGACGTCGGATGGGGAGAAGAACTCTATAACCCCGTGGACCTTGCCTTTATGAAAGAGGACCTCGTTTGCCTCCCTCACCTTCGCTATCTCGCCCAGGAGCAATACGTTCAGATCGATCAGCCTTGGTTACCCGATCTCCTCGATCTTCCCCAGTCGTGCTCGGTATTTCTGAAGAAGCCGCGGATTGACCGCAGTGCGGGAGGTGTTGATCAGTTAGCCCTCCCCTTCCTCTGCAAAAATTCGCCCCACCTCTCCGATATCAGACGCGTGAAGCTCGGAACGACATACCATCACCCCGAGGGCACAATTGTAACCGTCATAGAAATCGTCAATGGTCAAGGGATTGTCTTCTCCTTCCAAAAGGTCATACTCTTAGGGCCATACATCCCCAGCCGTGATCCGTGGGCGGTCATCGATGACGAGATAAATCCAGCGAATTTATGTGCTCTGAGAGCCGTAAATACCGGTTCCCCCATGATATTATGCCTCGATAACTACCAACTTCGACGCGGCGAAGGTAAATCAGCAACCTTCGTCACTCTGGGTTTGGAGGGCTTGGGGAACGTCACCACTCTAATCCTTTCCGACTCTGCCATCGAACCGTGCCTCACTGCACTCGAACCGGATAATCGGGAGAACCTCAAGTGGTGTTCTACCGTCCATTCCCTGGTGATTTACTCACCTCAGCAACTCGACCTCACTGGGTCCGATGTATTACAATCTCTCCTCAGGGTCTCGAAGAAACGCAAAACCGCGGGAACCCCATTCCGATCCGTCACTTTGGCGATCCCATCGGCGAATTTAGAGGTGTCACCGGGCGTGTTGGCAGCGCTGAAGGAGCATATCGAGCGGTTTGAATTCTTGGCTGGCGATGATGCTTTGGATTGGGATGTCGATAAATATTTCATACCCGACTATGACCCTTTACAAAGACGACGAGACGAATCTGCGTTTGACGTGGATTTGTCCTGAGTCGCGCACAGCCGGGGGGGGGGG
>Ga0307515_10004914_pt1 | contig 27309 bp, 3 predicted proteins | sample 17_EM_MG_FD_194513 | JGI IMG/M metagenome (GOLD analysis project Ga0307515, IMG submission 194513) | Populus trichocarpa ectomycorrhiza microbial communities from riparian zone in the Pacific Northwest, United States - 17_EM | ecosystem: Host-associated > Plants > Roots > Unclassified | place... | reverse complement strand
CTTATAAGTAGCTGCGTGTTTGTAGCAAATTGCTGCGAATTGCCGCAAATCGCGACTTACGCAGGTTTTGCAGACCCGATTTTCGCTTGCAACAACATGCTTAAAAAAAATTTCCTGATAATATTTTAATCCTTTAAATATTCGGATTTAAAATTATAATATGGCTTAGGACGTCTATAGGGCAAAGCTCGCTAAACCGACAGAGCAAGATCCTATATATGCGATATCTATTAAAGATAGAAATACTATTTACCTAAAATGCAAGCCAAAGAGCCGTAGTACTAGACAAGTCACCTACTAAGTTCTTATATTATTAGTTAAAAAGCTATCTATTTGTCTTATGCCATAGTATAAGCCACGTCGGCTTCCTTAGCTATAAGAAATCTAGGAACTTCTCCGAGACGGCCGCCATTAACTTTAGTAGCCACTTGCTAGACCAGCCTAAATATTCTAATCTACACTAATCATTCTATTTACAGCGGCGCATTCCCGGCCAGCTATAAGCTAGGTGCGTACATTATAGAAAAAATACTACAGCAACTCAATTTAGGCTTTATTACGCCTAGAGTATCTAGTTACAAATATATAGTAGGATTATCGCACTTCAATTTTAAGTCAATACGCGAATGCTTTCTCCCTTATCAAATTCAACCTCTGCCCCACTACGCCCCATCCATTCATTTTCACCTTTAGTGAGAACACGACTTAAGCCGAAAAGCTTGCCATTTTATAATTCCTTAGGCTAGTTGCCTAGGAAAACAAAGATATAAGCCAGTAAGGGTTTATTCAGACGCCTCCGCAATATCCTATAGTAAGCGCATTAAATCGCTATAGACAAACGACTGTAATTATATAATCGCCAACTTTAACGCACTTATCAGGCCGTTATGCCAATCTACTGGGTTATATATACGATTACCTAGAAGGAATAGAATTTGTTAGCTTATTAATACAGCTAAGGCTATTACCGTATCCGTAAGATTACGCTTAAGAGCGGCTATAAGCGCAACTTTCTTAGTATAGACAGAATACCATATATAATATCCCGTCTGGGCAATAGGCAACCCTACAGTTACTATATAAGTTCACTAGCGCACCTGCAATAACGCTAGCTATGCTCTCGCAGTATTAGCACACTACACCCCGCCAATAAATAACCCTAGTTAAAGTAGCTCTTAAGCAATTTATTACTAGCTAACTTATTCCGCACAAGTAGGATCTAAGCTTAAAACTGCATATAACCAATATTAGATGGGGCTTAAAAGGTTATTTCAGTATATACAAGATAAGCAGCTAAGTAAAACAGGCATTAGGTAAGCTTACGCTAAACTTTGTCTAACCTAAGCAAGCAGCTAAATTAAATATAGTATTAGTTCTTAATAACGAATCTATATATCCTAAGCGGCTACAGCTATGGGAAATTTTTAATATATGTTGGCTTAGCAATCTTCTAAAAAGCTTAATAACGTATAATAAGCTAAATACTACGGGCAAAGAACTTATTCGCCTATGCGATTTAATAGAGAAACATGGCCTCGTTAACTATCAAATAGGCGTTTAGGAGGAGGAAATTATAGTAAGTTAGTCCGCTATAGCCTTTTCTCGCTTTCTAGTCCTCTAATATCTATCTAGTATTAAACAATTATCTTAATCTCCTTGGAAAAGTGCTTAGTACTATTAGTAGCGCATAAACCTTATAACGAGAGTCCTTGTAATCTATAGCGTATCGATAACACACTTATATTACTATCTGTATAGAACTTTCCTATATTAGCTCTTATACTCTACTTAGCGTATTAGAATCTCCTTTATTATCCTAGGATTTAGAAATCGGGATAAGAAAAGGCCTTTTATCTATAATACCCCGGCTGCGAATAACTATAGTATAGAATAGAAATGGGCGGATATTAATTATTATAAAAGGATTAAATAGTTATATATAGAGATAATATAGTTAATAGTTATTAAATCTAAAATATTTAATTAAGATCCTAATTCCGATACGTCTCTATATAATTAGGGTTTCCTTTCTTTCTATAGCAGAAATATACGTAATTAACAAGAGTTAGAACCTAGCTTATAGTTAGTTTAGAAACGCTAAGCAGCGTAGCAAGTAGCGGCACATTACTAGGGTAAGCTACGGTTAGCTTAGCGGACCAACGCGGCGCATTTAATAACCAATTAAACGACAGGCTAGTTATTAGTCTATACCGCGCTCGTTAATCCGCTTTCTATATACTCTTTAAAAGTAAGAACTAGGGTGCTATAGCATGTATAACGTAACAGCGCGCAATATAGAGTGTAATTATTACGCCTATTCGCATTGCTGTATAAAGGTAGTACCTTTTATACCTCTATTGCTATAATATAGCATTATTATAGGACGGGAGGCAACGGCCTAGAAGATATTAAAAGGAGCTAATATTTAAACAACAACTAATTACCGCAGGACGCCGCGGTCGTTGCTATCTTATCTCTATAGCTTACCTATCTTACCTCTTTTCACTCCTAATAGGAGCAAACTACTAGTGTTTTTTAGTGTTAGTAGTAAGATCTAAAACACTATGAAGACTGTCTACTATATAGATTAGGCTAAATCTACCTAGTACTTCCACCGGGTAGAGTATACACTATTCTCACTAGCTAGCCGACGTATTATTTTAATACTACGTATCCCCTCTAATAAAGCTAAAATATTAGCTTAAATAAATATATTTTCCCGTTTTTCAACACTGCCGTCATTTCTTAAGCCTTATTTCTGTTTTACTATCGTCTATATAACGGTTAGGCTCTATAAAGACATCTAAGGTTTAAAAGTAAATTTATAAAGCTTATAACCGCTATTAATTAAAGAAGTCAAAGGTATTACCTAAATTTCAATTATATAACATTGCACTTCCAACAATAATTTAGTGTAGTAGAAAGAGTCTATATGCTCAATATATAGATAACAATGCTATCTATATTCCTAGCTCGCGAAAGAAGTCGCGAGACAAAGTTTACCCTAAAGGGTATACCTCTATATTTAAGCGTTCTAAGTTTAAGGACTAATTATAGTAGTTATATAGAAATGCTTAAGCGATAACAGGCCCAGCTAGTAGTAGGTCTGAAAAAGCTCTATAACCGGCTTTAGGATAATAAAGATTGGCTAGGGTTACCATTACCTAAGGTATAAGACGGCCACCCTCTTACACATAACATTCTTAAAAGGCTCGGTCTATTACATTCTAGTAGTAATAACGCCGGCAATTATAAGGGCTTTAAAGAGGACTGCAACTGTATATAGTAATAACTATTAGAGAACGGTGCGGGGTGCTCTTATAGCTTATCTTCTGCATCTTATAGAACACTAATAATAAAGCCGTTCAATCTATTTGCGCCTAACTACGCTCTACTAACCCTACTAATAGATAACCCTTTTTTAGGGCAGCCCTAACTTACCTCTATAGCACAGCCAGGTCTTAATAATACAATATTTATATAGACTAACCTTAAACGGGCGACTATGGACCTTAAATATATCCAGTTTCTATTACCTTTTAACTAGTTTCTATTCCCGCCTAAGTAGTAATAAAGTAATAATTACAAATCGTTGGTAGCATATTAGCTAGTATATTAGTATTTATATCTTACTATTGTCTTAAGGATTTTTCAGTAGTACTAGTATAGCTATTATTCTTTTCCTATTCTTTAGATAAGTCCTAAATACATCCTTTTAGTCTATTTGACACCTTCCCATATACCGCCCATATAATTGCTTACATTTTACCTTTTTAATCCTTATTGCTGCAAACACCTATAAGAAGCGTTTATAATTATTTAGCATAGCGTAACGGCAAACAATTAAAGTATTTCTCTTTTAAAATATCTATAAACCATAATTTTATAACTGTAGGGACACGGAAACGTTAGCACTACAATCAATTATATTAATAAAGAAATTCCAATTTTATCCTGGTCTATAATCCTAATAAAGATAGTAAATAGTATTAAAGCTATTCCTAAAGGTATCCAACGACGTAGAAAACTTCTCGTTACCCAAATCTGGAAAATTTCTAGGGTTATTAGGGATGCCCCAACTATTAGTATTAATTTCACTCTATAGGTTATAAAGAACTATTTAACTAGTTTTATCTCCCGTTATAAAGCCTAAAAGAAAGTAAAAATGCTAGCTTACTATTCCCTTAGCGGTATAATCATTTAAGGCCGCAACTGCTAAAACGCCCAAGGCCGCAAGTATTTAAGTCTATAGGTTATCGTCACTTAATAAGCTAATATCAATCTACTGTCTATTATCGCTACTATAAATTCTCTTTATAGTATAATAGGCCTAGCCACCTAACTTAACCTTAGTTTTATATTCAGCTATCTTTATAGATTTTTCTATATAGGCCACCTAAGAATATACTTCTAATATACCAGTGCTACCGGAAATAGAAAACCTACTAGCATTTAAAAGGAAACTATTCTACAGATCTACTAAGCTAGGTTTTAATACTATATAGGATTTTTAATCTTTTCCATCGGAATTATATAAAAGAATATTAGCTTTATTTTTATCTATATTATTTTTAATAATTATTTTAATTAAGTCTTAGCCTTTAGAAGAATTAACTATAGAAGTAAGAGTAGTAAGCATCTAATAATCTCCTAGTCTATTCTGCTTAATATCAGTCTCTATAGGCCTAGTTAAATCATTCTAAAGACGATTAATAGGTGTGTGGAAATCCCTATTTAAGTTAGATACGATAAGGGCGTTTTCTAGAAATGGTGTAGCCGCTATACGGTATATAAGCATAAAAATATATATACTAAGAATTTCCATTTTAGTTAATTTTAAAAGAATTAATAAACTAATATCGTTTAAATTCGCAGATCTAATATCTAAAAGTTAGATCAAATTAGAGTTTTATTCTTTATAGATAAAAGCTAAAGCACATAGGTATTTAAATGTCAATTACAGCAGCTTTTAAATTTAAGGGCATTGCAAAAGTATAGGATATAAGAAGAGGAGTAAGAGCTAGGCTATAAATTTTATACGCGATTTACACCACAACTAAGATAATTAAGTAATTATTACAGAACCTCAAAATAAAATAAACATAGCCTTTTATAATGGGAAGTATAATATTAAATAGGGGTTAAAATTAGGAGGCGTATAAGGCGATCCCCTCGCTAATACAGCTCTAAGCACGATAAGCTTCACCCCCCCTTTGGCAAGCGCTGCGAGATTTCAAATATTCAGTACGTACTTATAACGCATAGGGAATAATTTAAATAAAGAGGGAGATAGCTTGGGTTTTTTTGTATAGAAAAGGTTTAATAGTCGGTTATATATATACCAGGAGTTAAAAGTCAACTTAACCTTCTTATAAAGGACCCTATTAAATAGATAATCAAGTATAAGAACTCTCTATCTATTAAAATATGGCTCTATAACCTTTCTAAATACATAAAGAAAAATAGGTAATTGACGACTTAGTAAACAAACCGTAGACCGAACCGTAGACTAAGTTATAAACTATATTATAGACCAGGTTATCTACCAGGTCGGTAACCAAGACAGTAATAAAACGGTAGTAAGGACATCCTATATTCGACAGACCCTGCAATTAATAGCAGTCTTAGTGCACGGCAATTATCGCTATAATTAGGTGTTAGAGAGCCCCGTAGTAAAACGACGGCTATCTTTTCAATTCCTTTTCTATTCCTGCAAGGAATAATTTACTTAGTTAAGGAAAAGTTCCTAGCATCCCGCCGCCTGCGAAAAACTATACGCGATTAACAAGTTTCAAACCTATTAATCGTTGCGCCTTATAGTAACATATAATACTTAGAAGCCTTAGCAAGCGTCTAACTAGCTCATCTAGGGTTAGCTTAAGCAGCAAATATATACTCTCTTACACTACTTCTTACGCTAATCTCGATTTATAAGTAGTAGATTTAGGAGGTAGATTAAAACAAGGTCACTATAAAGTACTAAATTTTTATTTTAATGTTCTAGAGGTTATTACCACATTGCTTTAAAAATGTTTTATACTTAGATTAAATACTAGTATAAATAAACAAGCAGTAGATAATGCTTAAGGATAGAATATTAATAAAAGCTAGCGTTAGTGGCGAATCTATAGTCTAAGCTCAAACCTATTAGAGCACAACGATTTATAGTCACTTTACGACAGCCCACACTACCACCTATTATTAATTCTGACTTTATTTAGTAACTAAGGTCTTTTACTTCTAAGCGGGCTATAACTTCTTAGGCAAGAATAAGCTCCGATTAAGTATAATAAATAGTACGGCATCTTCTAGCGTTTACATTTTCCTTAAGTTATACTATTACTGCTGGTCCCTACTAGTCGCAACGTAGTCAAAGTGGTGGCTAACACTTTTTCTATATAAGGCTGGATCTCTCTTATATTTAAAAATATATTTCTCCTTTTAATAACAAACTCCTACGCTTACTCTACAGTTGGGATAAAATAAAACTAAATAAAATTGTAGCGATTTTAAAATTTCCCCATTATAGTTTCAAGCCTCGCAGAAATCCGCCCTCTTAAAAATAGATGCCTTAAACAGCGTAACACTATATGGAAAGATTTAAGCAATAGTAACTTTTTGGATTTAGTATAAAGTTATAAAATACTTATAGAAGAATATCTCGGTTTATTAAGCAGCCTAAAACTAGACCTAGCTTTTAAGGCAATTATAAGGATATAGGTAAAGGGCATTAAGCCTTTTATAGCTCTATTAGAAAAGCTACCTTAAGCTTTTAAGCACCTTATCTACTTCCTTTATAAGTCCTACCGCTCTATTAGCTGTTTATACAAGAAGTACTAATACTATAAGTTGGCTTTAAGAAAATGTCTTAGGGATCTTACGGCTTACCTCACTTGTTATAATAAAGAACAATTAGAAGAATGGCAAAACATTATAAGCAATAAGTATAACAGCCTCGTCTATATAACTCTAGAAGCTGAAAGACTCTTTTATAGATTAGCCTTATTAGCTAAGGGCAATAAACTAGAGTAAATGCAATTCCTTTACCGATTACTAGGCTTAAAACAGCCATTTAAAAAACCCGTTGCTTTGTTTTTTAAGGGATTTCCTATTATAAATGCGGAAAGCCAACAAATTGATATAGCATTTGTAATTATGCATATTAATCTCTTTTAAGGGCGGCTTGCAGATTTATATACTTTTTAACGTTACTTCCTTAAACGGCTTTAAAATTACATCTAATGGGATAACTCTTTACGGAAGAACTTTGGGATACATTTGGCCATTATAAATGTTCCGCCTTTATATCGCCCACTAACTAACTTTACAGGTTCTAGGAGCCTTGCGTCTAATCTAGTATTTTTAACCTTAAAAGTCGTCCTTTGCTACGAAAGAAAAGAGAACGCACTCCCTTACATTTATATTCTCTTATCCTTTTTGCTTTGCCTAACTGCATTAAATAAGGGTGCAATTATTATAGATAAGGCCCCTTAGAAGGACATTTGCATATTTATTAACAGTCTAAGTTATAATCCTAATTCTTAAGCAGAGCCTAGACTTAAGAGTGTTAAAGACCTTTTATTTAAAGATCACATTATACATAGCCAGTTTTAGGCTTAGGAGTATCCTAATAAAAAATAGTTTAAAGCGAGTTATGAGCACGAGATAGTTGCGGAGCGTTCCTTAATGGAGGTGCGCCGCATTAACCGAATAAGGTGGCTAATTAAAGAAATTGCAATGGTAAGTATGTAGGCTGCTAATGGAATTCTACTAATATATTTAGCGTAAACGATAGATACATTACGACAGAATTAGCTAGTAGGTCCCTATAATATCTAGGGGGCGTAGTGCTAAAAAGCAGTATTCTATATAGCTTTATACTATATAAGACAACCTCGCATTGTCCCAATAATTCTACCTTTTTAGAGTTGGTACACCGTTTCTAATGCCTTTAAATAATATTAATACCAAATAACAAGGTAATAAGGGCTAAGATTACGTGCTTTGTCATTAAATCCTTCTAGGTAAATTTCTTATAACATTTAGGGCATTTGAACTTCTATCTATAGCCCTAGATGTTACTTAGTTAATTAAGGCACGAGTATAGTAAGAGGGACGCACAAGCCTATATAATTGGATTGTTTATAAACGAGAATCTAAAGCTAGGGAAAAGAAATAGAAAGATAAGCAGCTACGTAAGGAGTTAAAAACACTCCCTAGTTACGTAAGGGTTATATAAGCTCCACGTCTACTATAACGTCTACTATAACTGCCGCTTTCTACCAGTACCGTAACACTAAAGGTGCTTTAGTATATAATCTAGCTGTTAAATATCCACCCTTTTATATAATCTTTATTTACGTATAGGGCACTTATAAGGTTTTTCCCATTTATTACTAAGAGTCGCCTAATGATTTTGGCAATTCCAACGTCTTATAGGGCATTTTTAACAATACGGACACTAAAAAGGCCTATTATAAGTTATGAGTTTAGCTATAATTGCTAGTAGGAATAGATAAGCCCTACTATACCGCAATTACATGCTACGATAATAACGCGTAGGCTATCTTTAACAATTCCTACGGAGTCTAATAGGTTAGCCTTTATCCTTTATCCTTAACTAAAAGTATACTGTAGGTAGGTTTTAAAGTCCGCACTAAATACAAAACGGGTAAGTCTAGACGAGCCATCTAGATAGAATATAAATCCTAAAGGGTCCTATTTTGGTTAATTAGCGTCCTTATAAATGTCCTTTAGATAAATTATTTTTAAGCGACGCTTTTTAACGGCTCCGTACGTTAGAGAATTTTTCATTTCCCTAATTAAATAAATAGCATGCTTAATGCCCTCTAGAGTATTAGTAAATTTTAGATATATACCAGAATCTAGATCCACAAAAATTAACTTATTACCTATTATAGCTTCCTATTTAAGTTTATATATACCTTTAGGGCCTATAAGTTGGCCACGTAAGCCGCAATAGTTAGGCTTAGGGGTTAGAGACTAAATAGCGTTATAGAGCGGTAGAGCGTTTAGAGGCTCTTCCAGACTAGAGTATAGAGATAATAAAGAACGTAGCACTATCGAGTTGGTCTGTCCGCATTGGTTAGGATAATTATTATTAATATTGCTATTAATCGCGCTAGTGTTATTAAGGTCGCTAGTGCCGTCGGTGTGATTAAAGTCTAGGCGTTTAAAAAAAAGCAAAGAAAACAAGCATTTTGGCTGCGAAAGATATAAGGGAGCGCTTAGGATCCTCATTCTTTGCATTACATAAAGTTAGCAAGAAAAGGTATCTGCTATCAAAATCCTACGAACTTTTAAAAGGCTTGCTATATCTTGACTCAATTTATAAAGAGTTAGTAGTTAGTTCTAGGACAGACTATAGGGCAATTAGCTTAGGTTAAAATATCTTTTTATTAGCCTCTTACTCTCTTTATACTTCTTATTTAAGTTTAGTATTATTAATATTAAATAATTCCTTGGGTCTACGTTTACGAATACCAGCATAAATCCTATTTAGTTCATCTTAATAGTGACGGATTTTATTAGTTTTAAATCCTAGCTTAAAAGCAAGACTAGCAAATTTAAATAAGCTAAAAGGTGGCGGTTCGTTTACCCTATGCGCCTTAAGCTTTACTCCTTTATAGGACGCTAAAGAATTTTTACCTTTATTTAGCTTAGGGTAGTAGCGGATAATAGAAAGGTAGAGCTGTAGGTAACCCTATTCCTTGCTTTAGGATTTAGTTATATATATATAGCGTTTATCCTATACCCTAAATTAAACGATATAATAACCAGTCTGTTGCGCCTGGCCTATATAGCACTTTTTCATTACCGTAATAGTTAAATCTTTAACCTTAGGTGGTAGAAGCGACCTTATCCTTTTTATAACTACGCCAATGTAGTTAGCATCCTTAAAAATGTATATAAAATAAATATTATTTTATCTACTAATAAGACGTTTATAAGGAATTATAAGCGCTAATATAGATTATCTAACTTAGGAAAGACAGCTTTAAAACTAAAGAGAGATTAGACTACTTCCCTATCCCTATAGCACTAATTTGGCGCAAAAACCCTAGTAGCCGCACTATAGTTTTATTAGCGAATACGCTAAGGAACTCATCCCCCCCTATTATATGTTTCCATACTCAATAAATCCTATAAATATAGTTAGAGAGTTCCTAGAAGTTTATAAGTAAAGATATAATTAAAATTATATATAACTAATAAACTTCTCTATACTTCTAGCTTATAAAAGCGCGTATAGATCTAAGATGGAATTCCTTCTATAATCTAAAAAACGGAAGGAGCTTATTTAAAGGGTTAGCAAACCACCTATTATACTAAATTTGTTTAAATACTTTCTTCTTATTAGGGCTTAATCTAGCTAGCTACCTACGCTCTTTATCTCTATTATTACGCTTCTAGTAGAATCTTATATATAGATATTTTCCCCCGTTATAAGGGTCCTAGGGGTTTTTATAAGCTAAGCGAATATAGGCCTCTATTTTTAGAGAAATAACTTTTTAAGTTAGTGATTTTTTAGCTTAATACCGGTGAGCGTACCAGTTATATAAAAGTCAACTATCTACTACTAATCTTCTAGTAGCGGAAATGCCTATTTCACAGCCTTAGTAAAGTCTCGTCTATATAGATATACTAAATTAAAGTTCTTAAAAAACGAAAGTTTAGGAAAGGCTCTAATCTAAAATAAGTCTAAGGCCACTCTTCCGGATCGCGCAACTACAGCATTTAAGTTATATTTTTTAATTTTTATAGGTATATAATTCCCCTTATTAGTATAAAGGCAGCCAGCTTTAAATATCCCTACTAATCTTTTAATATTACCTTTATCTAAAAGTTTAAGAGATAAATTAAAGTATAGATGCTTTAGATTCACCTCAGCCGACCTAAGGAAATTCTTAAGTTTATTCTGCAAAATATTATTATCTATAGCGAAACAGATTTAAGAATAATTGTAAAGGAATCTTAGGATAAAGTCCATCTAACCTTAATAAAATAATGCGGAAGTGTGCGGCTAGAAATACAACCCCTCTATAAAATTATAGAGATTTATATAGACTGGGTTTAAAAAGGATTTTAGAATAAAAAATCTTTGTTATAGCTTTGCACTCGCAAACGGATTAGATCCGAATATTTCGCGATTAAAAGAACTAGGTAATTTCTTACGGAGACCGGCTTTATAGCATAACTAGTAACTTAACTAATTTAACATCCTAATTCCCTTCTCTAATTGTTCTTATTAGGAAAAGAGCAAAGGCGAAAGTATTAAAAGAAGTGTTTCTAGAAAACAACTACTTAAGATAATAGGGGCAGGGCATAGCTGCTTTTAACCTTAACTTATTAACAGCTTACTTAAATAGGCCGCTGCTATTTGCTAATATTAATCTTAAAGATGCCTATATAGAAAATAATTAACTCTTAAGCCATAGTTATAAGATTAGGAGATAAAGGGTAAAGTGGATAGAGGAGGCTTACAAACTTAGTCTAAAGGACGTCGTTAATACGGTACTGGCTAGACTTATATTCCTTTTTACTAACCTTATTTGTGTTTTTATAGACGACTTTAATGGCACCGATAAAGCGATATCGTAAGTTATAACATGGGCATAGATGGGTTCGGCGTTAAGTTTAACTTAACCTTATGTAATTATAGTTATATTGGGCGAACTCTAGGATATAAATTCCGTTGCTTAAAACGTCACTTAAAATTTACCTAATTTCCATTAATTATTCTCTAGTATTAGAGTCGTTGACTTACTAGATACCTCTAAACTATCCCTAGTTGCTTACCATCTTATACTTAAAAATATATTGCTTAACAAAGCTAATACTGCTTATTAGGCTCGTATTAACTAATAGCTTTTCTTCTCTACAGCCTACCTTAACGCCTTCTTTAAAGGAGCATTTAAATATACAGCTAGTACTAACTTTAAGGAATTTGACTTTATTCGCGCGTTAAGAGGGGATAATTAGGTTAGAAATGACTTTTATTACTACTTAGAAATCTTCTTAGATAAATATATGGGTAATAAGGCGTCTATAAAATTCATCATCTTATTTATAGCTTCGTGTATAGTTCTAGATAGCTTACCCCCTAGAATGTATTGTAGGTATTCTTCTTTCTTACTATACTCTTCGCTAACTATAGCAGATTTAAACCCCTATTCTGTTTTTAGAGCCCTATATTGTTTTTAATACTATAAAGCATTTCTAGCCCTTTTAGTAGAGGGTATATAGCCTCCGGACAAATGGTGCAAACTTATTAAGGAGAGAGTAGCTGCTATATTAAGGGAATTAATAATGAGTAACACTCCTACTTATAAACTATATATCTAGGGCCTACGGTCGCTCCGTTAGAACTAAAGTTATTTTAAAACTATAAGGACATATCTCTTTTATCTTCGCAGGAAACCTAAACATGTTCTATTTTACGGTTATATAGTATACAACATTTATATTTATATATTCGGCCAGCCATCCTCCAACATGGAATACCTCTATTATTTATTAATATACCTTCTTTGTCAGATTAACACATAGTTTAAAGTTAGGCTAAAACCTCTAACTGCTAGTACCCGTTTACTTACTATAGATAGAGGTAGAATCCGAGGTTTATTTTCCCTTAAGGCATTAAAAGTTTTAGAACAATATTAAAATTTATCTTACCCTTTATAGGACGATTTTGATTTTGCGCTCGAGATAAGCTCTAGTAGTCTCGCCATTCTTATATAGTATTACGTATTTTAAAGCGTTTAAGATTATATTAAGATCTTTAATAAGCTTAGGAAACGCGTATTTATATTTTAGAACAACTATAGACGTTTCTTATTCGCGCGTGTCCTACATTTCTTCGCTTCCCTATTAAGGGACAGTTGTTACAGAAACCTAGAGATAAAGGCGTACGTTAGAAATGCCTATAGAGTAAATAGTCGCATATTTAGTGCTATAGAATTAGGGGTTATAGGGATAAAGGTTACTATTATAGCTATTACGGTCTCTAACTTAAAATTATGCATATTATCTAATTATAATAGCGCCGGTGCGCGACGGAAGGAATATAGTATATTTAGTATCCGTGTAATATATAGCTTAATCTAACATATTATTCTAGGCTATTAGTACTTTAGGCTATATAACGCTAACGACAAGTTCTTAATTTATAACGCGTATATTCTATCTCCCTATATATCTCTTACTAATATTTTTACAGTGCTAAAGCTACTTCCATAGTACTATTATATTTCCTAGCTAAATATATTGCTAGCTTAGGGTTTATTTAAGACGCTAGGGTAAGAAAATATAACAATCCTATAGACCTAGCAGAGTAGGAGTTAAGGGTAATATAGGACGTTAAACTAGACTTTACGGTATTAACTAGAACTAAATTTGCCTAGCCACCTAAGTCTTTAGTTATTTACTAAATAATACTTAGTCTCGGAAATAGATTTGTCCTTTAATTAATCCGGTCTTAGGCGGAATTATAATATAGGCAAAACCACTAGAATAACTACTAAAATCAATTACTAGAAGAAACTTAAGGCAAATACTTTTATATTAACATGCCTCTTAATAAAGAACCCGATTTAGATAAAGTAGAGAAAATGCTAGAACTTTAATAATTAGCCTCTAGCTTCCTTAGTACCTATGATTTCCTAAGCATTATACATGCCATTTTCTCTGCCTCCTTTTTCTTTAAACTAGACCAGGTTCTATATTATAGGGATTAATATATATATACTGGGTCCATATAATGCCGGAGCCTAAATTACCGCGCTCTAATTACTAGAGTTTTGCAAGAACATCCCACTATAGCGTTTACTATAGATTAATATATTAGCCTTAGTTATATTAACGAGCGTAACTTATATATAAGCTGCGGGCTCTATAGGAAAGCTATAAGTTTCTCCGTATACTACCTAAGTTAAGTTATAAGGATATACTTACAATTTAACCGGTTATATAAGCAAGCCATTAGTGGGTTTCCCTAAACTGTATTATAGTTTATAGAACGGCAAAGGCTTTATGCTTAGTTTAGTAGGTCTAATTACTATAACCTAAATTATTCAATTTTAGGTAAATGTAATTATAATATTAGGAGTAATTATAAGAGAAGTCTATTATTAAGAGAAAAGCGTGTAAGTAAAAGAGTGTGCCTAGCTGTAAAGATAAGAAATAATTCGCGTCCTCCAATCCTCCTAGAATCTCACCACCTCCTTAAATCGTTTTAAAAGTCAACGTTACGTTAATATGGAGGTGATATCTATTAATAGAGTTAGTCCTACAAAGAAGTAATTTTAGTTAAATTCCGCTGTAAGAATATAAATATTTACCTTTTTCAATCGAAAACGGCATTACGTCTAACTAGCTTAATATCCTATATAGGTTGTCTTTGTCAGTAGAAGTAATATAGGCAATATAAATATAATAGGCAATTTTAGATCTTTTTCTTTAAAGGAGATTGTAATATAGTACTGGTATTAGATAATTGAGGCTAGGTTAGGGAAGTTATAGTTAAGTTTTGCTACAATTAATTATAGAAAAAGGCACCTTTTTATCTTAGGTTGAATACTCCGCCACGCTGTAGACAATTATATACTCCTCCTAACTATAGCCTATCTTAGGAGTGTACTAACTTATAATAGGTTATAGGTCTATAAGGATTAGATTAACGGTGCATTTTAATCTACGCTAGCCTCGTGCGCGTTTAGCCTCCTATAGTGTTAAGATTAAGTACTATAAACTTTTACCTTCTAAGAAATTAATAGCTTTATACTTTTAGACAACTATAAATTCTATACCCTTACATAAAATTTCTTAAGGGGAGTAGAGCAATAAATCTTAAAGCATTTTAAGTGGCTCTAGCGGGCGCTCTTTTAACCAATTTCATTATCTGCCTCGTATACTATATTAAGATTCTATATAAACCTAACGCTAGTTAAACTGGTATTTTCACCTTAGTAAGTATAGCTACTTTTTAAAGGTGCAGCGTTAAGCTTCTAAGTTTAACCCTATATTAGAATTGCCGGGGACATAGGGTCTTACCACTAGCGTTAGTATAACGTACTACTACATCGGCAAGGAGCTAGATTGTGAAGACCTACTACTTAAATTAGCTAGTATTTTTCTAGTAGAAGTCCAAGACCTCTAACAAGTAGACCGTATATTAAGATTTATACTTCCTAGCAGTATTATACCTAGCTTAATTATTAGTCTAATATTTAGGACTACCACGGTTATCATTTTTTTCGCCTACGTTTTTAGTAATAAAAAATAGGTCTCTACTACTGTATAAGTTATATTAGCTACTCTATACTATATCTTTTTCTCAATCCTATTCACTTTTCTATGCCTTCTTTTCTCTCAAACTTAGGATCTACCAGCAGCTATATAGGTAGAAAAAGGCAAAGTATATTTAGAGTATATAATATTGTTATCTTATTCTAGTATTATAGGTTTAATTACAATTCCTACAGTATATTGATTAAATATGCGTCAAGTTCCAGTAGTCTAAGAATAGTTACGCAGCGGATTTTGGTGGGCCCCTATATATTTTGCGGCGTATAGCAATTATAAGGGGCCATTTCACTCCTTTAACATAAATATAGGTCTATAGCCTTTTATTCTACGGCATAGCTAACCATAAAAACGATTACAACCTATATAAGTGAGACATATAAGTCCCTAGGCCGTCTCCGAAATAAAATTCGCACCCTAATAGCTTAGCCTACTAAAAGGTAAGTCAATTTGCAAAGAGTATTTCATTCCTTCTGTTCTATTAATAGTTAATAATACAGCCATAATAGCTAATAACCACTTTTAAAAGAGGATAGGAATATAGTATTTATAGAAGAGAACACCTAAGATAAGCCAATATATAATACGCAGTAAGGAAGTTACGCAGCTTCTAATACTAGCCATTCTTTAGTAAGGAGGGACGAGAATATAGCTAGACCTCAGCCTCTCTAAGAGTGTATAGAAGATAGGATATAAGATCTCTAAGATATATCCCCCAAAGGAAGAGTATATACAGCTTTTGGCATTAAACACAGCGCTTTGCCGGCAAGTATAATTTGCTTTATTACGTCTTAGAAGCCTATTAAACACAATAAATTAGTGAAAAGTGTATATTTTAAAAGGCAAACGCGTGTAGCTAGGGATAAAGCTTAATTATAGGACAACAAGTATAAGTATAGTAAATATCATCTACGAAGCTTAGTAAGGAAAAATGTTTAGTTTTATAGTTAGAAAATATCTCAATAATTTATAGAAAACCTTCTTATACAAATTAAGACCAAACAATGGGCCGATTTTGTCCATTATGCCCCCCTAGATCTTAATCGTTATGCGTACTAAGCATTAACTAAGCCTATTATTGCTATTTCTCTTCCACAAAGCTTGTGCCCTGCGGCTCCTCTATCGCTAGGCCTGACGCTATTCTGCTATTGCTTATAGCGTATAAAGATTCGTTATTAGCGGCTAGCCTTTAAGTATCTGCGTAATTGATTAAAGTGGGAGATTGTTAAACCGCTATATAGTCTGATATATGCGTACTCTAACCACTAATGACCTACGCTTCCGTAGCAATTGTGGGATTAATTACCTAGTTTAATATTATAATTAATCCCTCTAATATAAACGGTAAAACGTTTATTAGTAGAGGCGTGGCCTATTTAAATAGTGCTGGATTTAGCATATAGGGCGGACTGTTTACCAGTAAAGTTCCTTAGAAGTAGCGGGCATAATTTCGCAAAATATATTTTCTAAGGTAAAATATTGTAATTAAGACCAGAAGCACTCCTGTAGTAGATATCGCTATAATAGCGGTAATTGTTAGTAATAATAAGGTAGGGGCATTGGCAAAATTTGTGCTTATAGTTATTATAGACGGAATTAAAGCTAACGTACGCGTAGGTCTAGTGGACGTAAGGGACTTAATAGGGGTATAACTAGACGAAGGCCGTAGATGGGAAAAGATACTAGAATTCAAAGCTACTGTGGAAGAAATACCGGTAGTACTACTTTGGGCGCTAAGTAAAGTTAATCTTAGGGTACTAGGTACTATATTTAAGGATATAATAGATGCTAGGGTTAGGGGTATTATCTAACGCGTTACGGTGCTCGTTATAAATAACTATACTAAATTTAGTAAGGTCGATGGCGATAGTAAGGATAGCGACGGTATTAATAATAGTGTAAGAGGCGTAGGGAGTATAGGGAGTAAAAAGGTACCGGAGGGAGATTATATAGTAGATATATTCGTAAAGAATGAGGAAATTGTAAAAGAGGTAAAGTATAGCGACGAAGATAGGATAGAGAACGTTATAGAGGTCGTAGGTATTAAAAAGGATATTAAGGATAATATTATAGTAAATAGTAGCGTGCCTAGGGATTGTAGGATACTTCTTTTAGCGGAGAGAGTGATCTGATTTATTTTAGAGCTATGAAAAGCCCTAGTAGATGCATTTAAAGATAGGTAATTCGTCCTCCATAAAGTTAAAGTCGTATTAAATATCGCTATAGTGGATAGGTTCGTGCTAGCCAATGATTCTAAACTTAGACTATATAATGCGATCGTATTTATAGTACTATTTACCCACACTATAAATCTTCAGTTAGTTTACATATCGCTAACATCTTAAAGAAAACTCATAAAGCGCAAATGCGCTATACTTTCTAAAACATAGCGCAAGAACGAGTAGGGATATTATAATTTCTTTTCCAAATATAATGAACTGCGGGTTAGGATATAACTATAGTTTTTATTTACAGACTAAGTATTATATATAACCAACTCTACTAGTTTTACAGCACGCATAAAACGCTTAAAAGACGTAAATAATTAACACTATATATATAGCATCCTAGCGCATCCAGTTAAAATACTAACTTTAAATGCACGGCTTATATAAATAGTAGGGTTCGTAAAAACTGCAGATTAGCGAGTGCGGTATAAAGTATTAGTTTTGGCAAACAGGTATCCTCTATTATTAATTTAGGCTTACGCCGTCTAACGGGAAAGGTACCCTTATAAAATGTAGTGCGGAAGTTAATATTCTAATAATCCTACGAGGAAGCCCAATAGGCGGTTATTTATTCGCTCACTTATATACCGCAGGTATCTGTAAGCGAAAGTCCACGCCTTTTATGACTAGCAAAGCCCCAACCTTAGCTTTCGATACTGGGGCGCTTATAAGCTCGTTGTTTAGTAAAATCATTTAACGTTTAGATGCTTTCCCACTCGCCAGCTCTTTAAAAGATTTCCTTAAGCTATTCCCCCACTCCTCCAGCTCTGCTTATAATACTTTATAATCACTAATCTACTAATCTACTTCTCTAACCTGCTATTTCGTCTCTATATCCTATAAAAGTTTATAATTATCGCAAATCTCTTATAGTTTATTTCGAATCGTATATACTAAACGCTTTAATCCTGTTATGCGTTTTAAATAGTTATGGCATTTAACATAAGGTTGATTTTGGGAGGCAAAGAATAGTATAATAGCTGTATATTTAGGGTCCTATTTAATACTAGGCATAATAAGAAGTAATAGTTTAAAGTGATTTTTAAATAATTTTATAATTTTAGCAGCTATAATTCTTTATATGCTTGTAATATCCCCTACTATTTAATAACGCAAATCTTTTCCAATCGCTACCCTTCTTTAGGCCTATTAATGCCCCTAATATAAAGTCTGTTAATATCTGGTGTACTTTAGTAGTCTATAGGATAAGATTATTAATATAACGCTATGCCCCTATTACACTCCTTTCTATAGCGTTAAGCTTATTCTATATTATAAGTCTAAGGTCTTATATTTACTCCTATAGGTTATATAGCTCCTTTATAATATAGGGAGATACCACTAATATATAATCTCCTAATTTATAACTTTTTAACTATATAGGTACAGGGGTAGGGTTAGTAGAACTATCCTTAAGCCCTAATCTAATTACTGGTTTTAATTTAAGCTTACTAAATAGCTAATTAGCAAAAGCATTAAGGTTTTGGGTCTAATCTTAATTTAAGTTAAATCCTAAGAGCTCTGGAAGAGTTGGTAGGTCCGGAATATTAAAACTAATAACAGATTTAATAGAATTAAAGTTAACTAAATTAGTGGTACTTGGCTTAAGAAATAGCTCGTCGTAATTTAGGCTTTCTATATTACTAATAAAGAAAACAGTAAACTTGCTAGTTAATTTTATACTTACTAGAAATGCTTTAGGCGCGAAAAAATGCATCTATAACCTTCCTTGTGTTATAGGTCAATGTAATTAGCAACTAAAGATTTTAGTTGGTTTTAGATACCGCTACTAGCTTTAGTAAATACTAGTAAAATACTATAGAATGCGGCCGAAGAAGCGGGGTAAGTATTAAAAAATGTTAATAGCTGGTCATGGGTGGAGCTGCCGCACTATTATATATATAGTAACGATAAAACTTAAAATAATAGTGTAATAAAAACGTCCTAGGAGCGAAGGAATAGGCGTTTTCTATTTTATAATACTTTTAGGTATTATTTTACACGCTAACATTTGTTATATTATAGAGGAATCTTAAAACTAACGCTTGGGTTACCGCCTAGAAGAAGTATAACTCCTTAAACGCCTTAAACTCAAGAATAAGAATCTGCTATAGGCAATTATTATAAAAAAGTATAATAGTGAGGTAGAACCCGGTAGGGAAAGAAATAAGGACGGCCTAAGCGGTAAGTAGAAGCAGATAAATAAAAAGAAAAAGCAAAACGTAAAGAAAAAAAAGGTAAGAAATAACATAAAACCTACGCGGGATAATACTACCCATGATTTTTAATATGATGCCCTAATTGGTAACAAACTGGCTTAATTAAATATATCCATTCTCTCTTACTGCCAAATTCTCTATATTTAGTATAGGTTGTAAATAACACTATCCTTATTAATAAGCTAACTCTAGATTGCAGATTATGGAGGATATATTCCTATATATACTATACGGTTATAAGGAATACTACTATAGGTTAATCTATGGGGATAGTTATACTAGCGGAGATTTACAGTTATAGTAAATAGAAGAGCTCTTCTATAAACGTTCTTAGACGTTCTAAAAATAAAATATAGCATTTTATAGAGGGCAGTTAATTAGTTAAATAAATATGCTAACCCTTAATAAGTAAAACTCGCTATAGGCACAAATATGCCAGCGTAAATGTATATAAAATCCCACTTCTTAAAAGGAGATCTAAATTCGGACCACTCTCTAATGGCTTTTTAAGTTTATTATATATAGATATACTAGCTAGCCTAGGCCTAGACTATAAGGATCTAGGTCACTATACTTAAATATTTATTAATTATCCACCTTATAGATATTGGGCCCGTACCTAATAACTTACTAGGATTAGTCTATAGAGTATTATAACCGTATTAGGCACGCTAATAAACGCTACTATTTAGCTAAAGAATATCTCTGCTAAATTAAGAGTGACTTTAAGAAAGCTAAATATGACCTTAAAAGTATTTAGGTTGCTTTAGAAGTAATTTAAGATAAGCTAAAGACAGAACGGGCTTAATATAAAAAAACTATACACTCAATAAAATTAAGATGCGAAAAATTAAAAATAAGGCTAAAAAAGGCCGAAGCTAAACGGGACAATGCCGAGAGGGTTATAAACTACGCCTATAAAGCCGCGAAAAAGAGTGGTAATATTATAGACGGCTTATAAGTCGAAATTGCCTAACTCTGGGGTAAGAAGCCTAAAGGAGGGTTAAATACAGCACTAATAATATTAGACCTTTTAATGGAGAAAGTAATTATAGATTAAAAGGTCGCAATCCTCTAAGAGGTTGTTTACTTTATAAATCCTAAGTTATACCTACAAACCCAGATAGACATAATTATTAACGCAAAGTTAGGCTTATAGAGCGAAGTAAAAGAGTTAACTAGATAGCTAAAAGACGCGCAACAAAAAATAGCTAATTTGGCGAAAATAATCGAGATTAACACAGCGGATAAGGTAGAGGGAAGAGGTGAAAAGTAGACTTGCAGATTAAACAAGGAATCTTTATAGCGTAAAACCTATAAACTTAGAATTACTACGTATTTTTATTACGCTAAGACTCCTTAATTTCTTCTAATCTATTACCAAATTCCTATAAGCTTAATTTCGCTAACTGCCTTGCTATAATGGCATACTAAGCTAGAGTCTTTAGACTTAGTAAATATAACAAAAACTTCGCCTAATAGGGTTAGTAGAGGTTAAAGGTTACTTAGACAAATATACGTCTTATAGATTATTATATAAAACGTATAAAGTGTTTTAAAGAAAGCTCTAGGCCTTAGAGGTCCACTTAAAAGGGTAAAGTAACTAAAAGGGGCTCTTACAAATATTGTGGGGTTCTATTATACTAACTAATAATTATCCTAAAGTGCTTACTTCGGAGGCCTTACTTATATAAACAATATTCTTATCTATTGCTAATTATATTTAGCATTAATTTATAAGTTTACTTAAGAATATAAGCATACCGAGTTTTATAAATCTATTATGCTTAGAAATAAAGATAGTTTTAATATTAAAATTCCGTATAAAGAACTCTGCTTTTTCTAAGTAGAGAACTGCTTATAGCACCTACACTTTCTTAGTATAAAAATTCGTCAGACTGGGTATATAATAGCTTACTTCTTTAGTAATTATAGCAATCTTAGGCTCCCTAGGTTTTATAGGGCAACTAAATACTCAGGCTAGAGTAATCTCTAGGCAATTAAAGATAGTAAATAGCGATCTATTGTAGTAAAAAGAATTAAGCATATTAAGAAGGTTTTTATAGTTTGTCCGAAATACTTCTTTATTATAGCTTTGCTTTATTTTAACCACTTAATAAAGTAATGCAATTTCTTACGCAATTTATATCCTCTTTTATTTATAAATTCCTATATAGTACCTATTAGGATCTTCTAGTTTTAACGGAGATGACTTAACTATAGAAGATAATAACTTAAATAATATAGGAGCCTTTTAGCTTTCTAGTCTACGCTTACGGCTCCGCCCGGTCATATCTTTATAATCTTTTATTTACTTAAAAATGCCGCCTCCTAGCGTTTCAAGATTACCAGTATAAGTAGGGAAAAGGGTAACTAGTTAGGGCAAATCCATTCTATTAGCTAACCGTATCGCTCTAGCTTATTCGGGCTATATACAAAAAAGGCTACCTTAATTTCCTGCCTAATATGACTGTTAATGCCGGCCAGTAATAATTTTACTAGTTAAGATAATGGCCGAAGTTTACAAAGCATTTAACACCGATATTATCACACTTGCCTTATCTAATTTAACTTTATCACGCTATGCCTCTCTCGCAAATAACTAGGAGATATTAGCAATAGGTAATACACCCACCTATAAGGTTAATTAAGGTTAATGCTATTAATTATAGAGTTAGAGGTAGAAATGGAAGTACGATCGCATTAAAGGCTTAAAACCAACGGTTATGGTTAGCCAAAAGCGCCCTAAAGTTGGATTTAAGTCATCGCCTTAAGGAGCTCACTAAAGAGAACGGCTATTTATAATTGGAGATTAAATTCTACTATGATTATTTCGGTTTCGCCTAGTAGTTTTAAGATATAGTAAAGCAAATAGCGTAGGAATTGCAAATTAAGTATTTTCTTAGCGTAGTTAATCTTAGCGTAGACAAGTTAGTCGGCCAGCGCCTTTCCGCGGTCGATATATTAGAAACTTCTAAGAGTTTAGTTAACAGTCTTTATAAAGTAGTTAATAAGTTTATTCGGAAATAAGGCCTTATTAAAGAAGCTTAGCTAGTATTTTAGGGATTAGGGGATATTTTTAAAAAGCATATACCGCAAGGGATAATATAAAGAATTTAGTTTAGCCAGCAACTATATACCAGTTAATAATAACGTAGGTATATCGCCGCTAATAGATAAATTTCATTCTGGAATAGCTCTTACGTAATCCCACGATATTTAAATTCTAGACCGCTGGGCTTATATTCTATATTACTTAGCTTATTTACCTTACTTAGCTAGAAGTCTAACTCTATTAGTTGCACGTCGTTATATATTTTTAAGGACACAGTATTACGTATAGTAGCGCGCATGCTTTTATTCGCACTTATTACGGATCTAAGGTTAGTATAAAGATTTATATAATAGTTTAAACTTACTAGAGATTACGATCCTGCCTATTTGCGACTTTAGAAGAGCATAAATGATTTCTAGTATATTTAGCTGCCCCCTAATTTTTACCTATCTCCTCCCTTGGCGCACCTATAACGGCGTTTCGCCGTCTTTATAAGTATAAACATTAATATTCTGCGACTATTATTAGCCTAATATCCACCCTAATAAAAAAAGAGCTTACTTTTTCACCTAACCCTTTAGGCCTTTAACTGGGATTATCCACTTTATAACTAAAACCCTACTTCCTTTCGTTTTTTATATTATCCTTATTATTATCCTTAAGTAATAGGTTGATTAAATCTCTAATTAACTTTAACTTAGCTAGTTATTTTAATTAGCAGATTTCTTATAGTGGGACTATTTCTTACGACCTTTTTCTAAATACTAAACGAGCACAATATCTCTTGTTTTTATCTTAAATAGGCGGTATCTCCGTATAAGATCCTTAATATATAGAACGTAACTAGCAATTCTAAAGCCACTTATAAATATAATAACCGTTCCGTACTCCTTAAGATTATACTATAATCTATATAGGCCTTCAATATAGACAAGGCCACGGTATTCTTTAATTTTTAATTTTTGTAGAGTTAGTTTATCCTAGTTAGGTTTATATACCTAGAGTAGTTGTTTTATAAAGCCCCTCTTAGGCTAGATAAAAAGGGAGATGTTATTATTAGAAGGCCATTTAAATACTATAAATAGATGGCGTTAAAGCCCTAAAAAGATGCTTATATTAGGAGCGGAAAGATATATATACTACCCTAGGCCTCGCCTCTATGGCCTAGGTAATATTACGGTAATATAGAGGCCGCTAAAGCCTTCATTAACAACCATAGACGGCTATAGCTTGCCCTATACGTGGTTTTAAAATATCTAATAAGCTAGCCTATACGTTTAAAGGAGGATCTAAAGTCTAGTGCCTATAGTAAGATGGATTCTAGATATTATCTTAGCGGGGCTAACGCAAAGCCACAGCGATACAACTATGGTAATAGTTAGGAAAAAGTGGGAGGTAAAAAAGAACTTATAGGTAGAAGTTCGGAATAGCAGTAACGAAGTTATATAAATTAAAATTAAGGCGGATCCTACCTATATAGAAAGATAGTAAGCCTTATATAATATATAGCGGCTCTATACCTATAATAATTTTAGTAATTTCCAGACAATTTAGCTGGGCCCTATTACGAGAGAGAAGCGTTATTGTTAAATAAATCGCTCCCTAGATTAGGGTCATTAGCCTAATATATTAATAAACCTTTTAATATATCTAAAGAGATAGATGTAAACTATCTATAGCAATACTAAAGGATCTAGGAAGAAGTAAGGCAAGATTGGTGGTATATATAAGAGCCGCCTAAGTGCCTATTAGCGCAATAGAATTAGCCTTAATTATAATAGCTAGAGTATTTACCGCGACATAAGCAGTAAACAAGATAATATTTACTAGAGTTACTCTTACTGTAAAAGAGAACTTGTGCTAGTAGGTAAAATATAATCTTCTAAGTTTTATTATTATATAAGGATAGATAATATATTTAAAAAGAAAGATAGTTAGGTATATAATTAACAGCTTTAATAAGGAGCAAAAAATTATATAAATAATAAATAAGACAGCGATCCTATATACCGCGATAGCGTACTAGCTTATAATTTCCATTGCGGATATTTTTTAAATACCGAACTAGGAGCCGTTAATGCCGTTAATAAGTATATGTATAGTCGTCGTCTCCCCCTTCGCTCCTCCGTCGTCGTCGCTATGGCGTCGCCGGCTATATAGCCCCTAAAGACATGTCACCAAACGCCAAATACCAGACGCATTATAAACTCTACTATAACCAGTCTACAGCCATTACGCTACAGACGATCTCTACCACAATTAGTCTACAGCCATTACGCTGTAGACGATCTTTACCACAACCAGTCTACAGCTATTACGCTGCAGACGATCTCTACCACAACCAGTCTATAGCCATTACGCTACAGACAATCTCTACCATAACCAGTCTGCAGCTATTAAGCTGCAGACGACCTCCGCAACCTACCTACAGCCATTAAGCTGTAGACGACCTCTACTATTACCTATCTACAGCTATCGAGCCGCAGACGACCTCCACTATTACCTGTCTACAGCCATCAAGCTACAGACGACCTCCACTATTACCTGTCTACAGCCATCGAGCTGTAGACGACCTCCACCATTACCTATCTACAGCTATCGAGCTGCAGACAACCTCCACCGCAACCTATCTACGGCCATCGCGTTACAGACAACCTCTACCGCAACCTGTCTACAACTATCGCGCTACGGACAACCTTTACCGCAACCTATCTACGGCCATTAAGCTACAGACGACCTCTACTATAACCTGTCTACGGCTATTAAGCTATAGACGACCTCTACCACAACCTATCTATAGCCGTCGCGCTGCAGACAACCTCCGTAACCTATTTATGGCTATCGCGCTACGGATAACCTCTACTACAACCGCCACTACTACCGCTATAATATACTACACAACACCGCACTATAGGCGTACCGCAGATGCGCAGATAGGGTAGCTATAGCAGGGGGGAAAGGGGGCCGGCCTATATTACTTTAGCACGTAAAATATAAGGTGTATAGGCGAATTGGTGTTTATAACCTATATAAGATAACCTTATAAAAAAATTTCCTTCTAGGGTAGGTTTATGTAGCAAGGTTTGCCCTTATAAAATACCCGTTTTCTAGAACGTAAATCTAGGATTAATAGCCTACTTTTAGGGAGAGTAGCTATTAATTACTAATTCCCTACCTATTCTTAAGCAAGGAGAAGAAATAGGTTATATTACTGAAAAAAGTCGTATAGGAATAACTGGTAGTTGTCTCCAAGCTAGTAAACTATATAAAGCCCTTTGTTTTTATATGTAAAAATGTTACTAAATCTATCTTTTAGAGCGCTTTTTCTACTCTAGGAACGGCAGAATACGGCAGAAATAGATAAAAAAGCCAGGATTTCTTTATTTCCTTGGTGCAAACTAAATATTAGAAAGCAAAATACTAGGATAAAACTCCCCTAGCATCTAAAACGGGCTAGAGTGTCCACTTAGTTACTAGTATATATTAAGCTGCCCTAAGGGATTCATGTATATAGGACTATAGCGCCATAGCCTAGAGGCTGCATGCGCAGTATTGTACGTAGTATAATACAATAGATATAAATAAAAAATAAAAAAAGTATATATATAGTATTAGATTTTTATAGGGTATACAAAACTTGTATTATAATGCGTAATAGGTTATAAAAACGGCCCCCTTTATTAAACTGCAATATAAAATAAGCAGCCCCGGCGCTCTTTTAACATCTTTATATATATATAGCAATGGCATCTAGAAGACTAGCCTAAGAAAGTTTCCGAAAATATAAAAATAACTTTATAAAGCAAGCCAATGAGATTAAAACACGGTACGAAGTAGATATTTAGATCTATATCCTAAAGAATAGCCAATTATACACGTATAATTCTAGCCCTAACTAACTAGCATAGCCTCCTTCCTAGGAAGATCTTATAAGAGCTTACCCTACTCTAATTTAAAAGTATATATTGGATTTTACTATAAGTCTAGTAAAAGTGAGTAAGCCGTATACCTATAAAGCGGCCCAGCTCCTAAGTCTGCGCAGGCCTCTAATGCTAAAGTATATACGGGAGGAGATATTCTCTAAGGAAATGATGGCAAACTTAGAGATACTAACGTAGTTAGACGGGAAAGTAGATAAGTAGCATAAAAGAACGTCAATAAGGGGCAGCTTTAAATAAGCGGTAAATAAGAAATTTCATTATATAAATAGTTAGTTTTAGTAATAGTAAAAGTTATTATAAATTTAGAGTTTATCCTATATATTAGATCCTTGCTACCGCCGGCGGTAAAGCTATATTATAATCGCGGTATAGTAGGGCCACGTATATATTACGCCCTTAACCCACCTCCACCTAGCATTAACTTTTATTCCATCCTCCGCTACGGTGTTAACTCCTTTTATAGCGCTTTGTAGTAAATCCGCGGCACTCTGGGTATATAAAGGGTGGTTATAAATATAGATAATTAATTATCAATCTTTAAT
>Ga0307515_10004913_pt1 | contig 27309 bp, 25 predicted proteins | sample 17_EM_MG_FD_194513 | JGI IMG/M metagenome (GOLD analysis project Ga0307515, IMG submission 194513) | Populus trichocarpa ectomycorrhiza microbial communities from riparian zone in the Pacific Northwest, United States - 17_EM | ecosystem: Host-associated > Plants > Roots > Unclassified | place... | reverse complement strand
ATTCTCCACGGCCTCCTCAGTTGCCGTAACGAGCCGTTCGAGAACATGAACGTGCGTCTGAGGATCAATAGAAGAGCGAGAACGGGGTACCGCGTCAGGGTTGTGGGGTTGGGCAACGTTTGCCACTTTGTTGTTCGAAGGTAACGGTTGCATGGCTTCATTGGGAGTATCTGCTTCTTCCTGCTGGCCCTGAGAAGACAGAGGAGGGCGGTCGTGAAATGAGATGGCAGGAGCGATGCGCCGGAAGGTTTGAGTGATGGGGATATGCGGGGTTTGCAGCATCGCGAGGCCACGCGCGAAAAGACGAGACACAGGAGACGAGAATGGCGCATGATTGTTTACAATCGAAACATATGTAGTGAAGACGTAGAACCCGACGACAGACAAAAACATGAGCGAGCATACAATGGCAGATGGCAGATGGAAAGGGAAGATAAGAACAAGGAGGCCAATACAGAACAGAAAGAGAGATCCTTGGATGAGGATCGGGAGGAGGCCGACGAGCTCATGCAGCTTCCAGCGCTCGAGCTCTTGCAGTCGCCGTTCGCGTTCCTGTGCACGGAGATGTGCAACAGTGTACCTCCTCCACCCACGGTCAAACTCCTGCAACCATCCCTTGACAAGCATCGCGAGAAATGCATCGATCAAAACGAGCGCGAGGCTGAGGAAGAAGAGCATGTTGACCGCGGCTGCGCTGGGCGAAACTTGAAAGGCGGTGGGTTCGAATGCAGGCGTTGTGGAGTTGCTGAGCTGTTGTGAAATGTGGATGAGTACGTCCATTGCGATGTCGGTGCTGTTGGGCTGGAGCTGGGGGATCAAGAAGATAAGGAAGGCAGAAAGGAAGGCAGCGAATAGACCATCCTAGAACCGCATCAACATCCATACATCATAGGGAGTGTCCATACATACAAAAACGAGCACGGTATCTGCCAGATCTCGCCATTCGACCTCTCGGATGTTGTCCTCCACGGCGGCCATTTCATTGTAGTATTCCCATATCGATTTTTCACTCCCATGTGACTCTGGAGGAACATCAACCTCGTGCGTTATTCGATCTCACTGAGTAGCTCACCGAGCAGTCGGGCGACAATTTTGCGAACATTCTCTTCGTCTTGGCAGCACGGAATGAGTAGATAATACGGTGGATACAGGTTGGACCCACCAATGTAACCTCGGTTGGTGGAGAAAAGCGGCATTCTGTCCTCGATGTGAACGTGGTTGTGGTCAAGTGATGTGGCCCTCGGCGCTAACACTCTGAACGACGAGAACATTTAGTGGAAATCACCACATTCTCTCAAAGGCGTTCCTGTCGCTCTTTTACGTTGCGGGTTTCACTTCATTCGGGTTCCCCGATCCGCAGTCGTGGCTATCCGATTCCTTGACCACCATGTCATAGTGATGAGGTCAGGGGAGAATTTGATACACGGTATATTACGTATAAATGTTCTATGACTACTGCGTGGTATCTAGTGGTCCTTACCTTCATTAGCACGTCCATCATCGGCGAGAGTTCGAAAGTCGACAGCTCACCTTCGTATTTTGGTCGATGTTTGAAACCATGGAGCTTCAGGGCATGTTCAGTGTTGTATGTGAATCACCATGAAATCGTGGTTGTCGTTCGACGTCCCACTACCTGGATGCTCCCCGCAAGCCATGGCTCCAATAATGCGCATCGACGAAACCATAGGGACTGAGTATGAAACAGAGGGTGTGAGTCACAGTAGGGCAGGACGTTTGACTACAGGGCCCGCGGCTCACTTCCAGCGCCGCCGGATTGTTGCCCCGAGTGTCTAGTCAGCCTCCTTGATTTTGATGCAGCCGAGGGCAGCTCTTGCTATTGGGTTTGTTTGATGATTCCCCATTCCCCACTCCCCATTCCCCACTCCCCAATTCCCCAATTCCCAATTCCCCACACCACGAGTAGCATGTGAAAGTGTAAACTATTCTGTATTAAGGGAGGAGGACCCGGTTCTTTTCTGAGCTCCGAGCCGCGCTTAGCCTGTGGTCGTCGGGTTGATTGGAGACGGGAGCGGGCCCTGGAGGTAATATTTGTAAATCGGCGAGTCTCGCGTTAATCTAGAGCGTTGCCCCCGTCGATTAGACAGTTTAGAGAAATCACGGGTCGTCTGTCGTTCGTTCGGCCTAGACATGTCCTCGCTATATGGCCGCCATATTATATGTGCGGATATATTGGTAGTGCTCCGGCCTAGCTGCCTCTGATCTTTACACTAGGAGCCGTCGATGCAGCCGGTGTCGATGCAGCCAGTGCCAGTGAAGCGGCATTACTACTACTACCCACGGTGAAGACGTCGACTCTGCCAATGGTGAAGAAGCGTGGGTCTCGAACGCTGCCATCCTCGGTCCCGATGGGAACAAAGGACATCATGCCCAGGCCCACTCCCCACACTCGGCCAGAGCCAGGCACCCCAAATGAGTTTATTAGTCAGCGGCCAGCCGATGGGTGTATCCTTGGATTTTCCAACGCCGTCTCTCGTGCGCCGAAGCGGACGAAACGGCACAAGCTCGCCTAATCACCTCGATGATGACGGTCGAAGGTCCAACCAGAGGATGAGGAAGCGGATGCTGAGTGATAGTCATTGGTTCATGTGCGCCCTCGAGGTGCAAGCGACGAACAGCGGGACAATGCGAACGGCGAGCGTGTTGAACCGGTACATGGGCCGAAGCCGTGAGTGCGTTGATTACGATGAAGGATGTCAGAGATAAGATCGACTGGATCCTCACACGACAGAGGCCCAGACCGTTCCCCTCTTCGAAGGACAGGCTGTCCATTCTCGCTCGAGAAAGGTCAAGAGCAGCATCCGCTCAGCGTAGGCTCATATCATTCGTCTAGGACAACGTTTCCTCCTTCGCTCAGTGATCCGTCCTCGTTTACGTTGCTCTTTCTTATATCAACCCCGCTTCTCTGAATTTCTGAGCCGGATGGCCTGCTAACCATTTGTTTTTTGGCTCATTGGTCAGCCTATTTTAGACGAGCATTGCCGATTGCGTTTACGACCATCGCGTGAAACAGCGCACTCCTCTTTAACGAATATTGCCAATGCCTTCCCTCGCACGACCCATTGTCGCTCACCCATCGACCATTGCGTCGGTATGTAGCCCGTAGCGATTTTACGTCGAAAGGTACCTCACCTAACGCCGCGAATATCCCTCCGTGGCGCGCGAAGAAACACTCTCCACTAGACAAATTTCGAAGACGCGGCAGGTTCACGAAGAATGCTGCGCGCCTCGTGTCTGGTACGTCATTATAAGCATTGTTTCTGGTGAAAGCAGTCGCCTATCAGTATACCAAGACTCATCCACCGAGTCTGTAGAACCCTCTCGATGACCCACATCGGATCCCCTCACTCCGAAGTCGATCTCGTGTTGCTACTTTGCTCACAGATCACCATCGATCCACGGTCTATCAAGATCGCACACCCTGCTCCAATTGAGAAGAGCACTCCGTCGTTAGTATCGCGCCACTCCACAGTACAGGACCCTCATGACCACGGCTGTCGTTCGCTTCGCTTCACTTCATTCCATTCCGTTCGTCGCTCGCCGATTATGCACTCATGGCATGTCGCGTTGGGACGTACCCGCTCATCCACCGAGTCTAACTTCATCTAGCTCTAGTATGGTCGCAGTCACCTCAGTGTACTGTCCCATATTGACTCTTTTTTTTTTTGGACTCTTGGAAATACAATTCGTAAACTGGCGAGTCTCGGATTGCTAGGTGTATGAAGTGTTCCACGAGAAAGTCGAGAGAGCAATATGTACCAGAGAGAGTTTGTCTTGGTGCTTGAGTTTTTGATTAATTTACGGATTGTAGACGCTGGGCTATGTGTGGCAGCCGAACCTCCAAGAGTGGCTCTCTGACCTGGTCGTGGCGAATGGCAACCGGTAGTCATACATGATCCTATTACTCAGGGTCAAATCACCCATTGACGTCTCGGCCAAGCCAACGTGCGTTTGTTCAGATCAGTATCGCCCACGCAGCTCGGTGTACCGTCTACCCAAAGCTCCAAAGCTCCACGGTACGATCCCGTCGACCTACGTCCAAAACCTGGTATTTGGCGTGAACACGGCCTTCCTCGTCGATCGAGAACAAGATCCGTACTTCTAGTTCGTTCGACCATCGATCCCTAGGGTCATCCTACGCTGACGTCAAAACCCAACACGTATACTCCTCCTCGCACGCGATTGCGAGCTGTATCCTGTTACCGCTGCCCCGTGGTTGTTCGCTTCCATTGGATTCCTTCTCCTGGAGCAGCCGGGGTTGCGGCTGCCTTATCACGGTTGCATATTCGGATCTCTCTCGCCTGTCCACTGACGACCATCCTATACTCATTCAGCGCTACCCTTCGATAGCATGCGTGATCATGACGGATTCTGCACTTAGACCCTCCTATACTTAGACCTACACCTCCGTCGTCCTCTTATGCTCATATTTCGCTTCCCGGATCCCCGTGATCGCTGCCGTATGATCGCCAAGAATGGTTGCTCAATGGAACAGAGTGTAAAATGAAAGGACGTCACGTCACCTAGAACAGAATGAAGAACCCCGAAGCACAACCGTGATCACAAGGGTCGTTGGGCACCCGTGACCATCACGACGCAGATTTGAATTTACTACAGAGGCTTTTGGCAGGACTTACTAGGAAGGAAGAGATAGAGGATAGCTTGACATCTCCCGGCCGTTCGAAACCTTACTGGTACTCGTGTTGGATGAAAGACGTTGCTGTCACTGTGGGTTGGAGTCCTACGTTTCATTGCAACCTGTAGCACTCGATGGACTAAATCTCATGGGGGTGCGAGGATTGGAGATGAATAAAATATGCAGTCTATGATGTACAAATGTCCCGCTACCCCAATCAGGACCACCCGTGCCCTCTTAATTTCTTGCAGCATATTTATATCAGTTCGAACCAACGAGCGTCGTTATCGGCTATCTTTGGATGTTTATCGATATCTTGAAGCTATGCAGTAGCAAAGTGATGGCCGGCCCTGTATGTACAGTTCCGAGAATTGGTGGTCGAGGCTCAACATGAGACTTGAACTTTACCACGACATCGTCGAGAAGCACCATGATAGAAACGTCCTAATCGATGGAAAATGAGAAGGTGATGTGTTAGGTGTATGGTGCAGTACATTTTCAAGCTGGAAGTTTTGCTGAAATTTTTGATAAATTTAGCAGCGACGAGCAGCTCTATGTAGGCGTATTTAAGCCCTATTCGGTCTTGAATGATCACGCGTACTGGATCCACTCGCTTTCAATACGTTTCATCCACCAGGTCCGCCTTTCCTCGCCTCTGCAACCAGAACCGCTTGCAACCGCTGCCCTCGCCCCCACCCACACCGACTGGCGCTAGGAACACCTTCCAAGAACGATGCTACAAGTCACCCTCCCGGGCCTAGCCTCTCCCTTCAAGTCGTGCACGCGGCCAAAGAACAAGCACAAACTCAGCCACCCGCGAGTGGCTATGGAGGCAACAGCAATACCACTCGATCTGATGGCGTTGACTAATTAACCCTCTGCATACACCTCTCGTCGACCTTGCCTGAGCCCTCTCGAATGAGCCCGCCGATGGTACTTTCTTGCACACTCCACCTGTTTTGCAGTGCCCAACACACGCTTTGTTCGTGTATAGCATGGACTACGAGAATAGTAATTGGTATGTTGTGATTAGTATCGAGAGCGTCCCACTCTCTCAGCCCGGAAGGCCGCCTACGCTCACGACCCCTTCCCAGTAGCGGCCCTGACAGTGCACTGAACAGGCGATGGGGGTGCATTGAACAGGTTTCTTCAAGACGTCCTTCGCTCTCTCCATCGATAGTCCTGAACGATCGCTCTCCACATCATCGATAGCCTTCAACTCGACGATCGCACACTTACCCTTACCGAGTCCATAGTTACTCAGTCATCAAAACTAAGGAGGCCAAATGGCCGTTCGATCTTCCTCGGCCAATTTTGGGCAAGAATCCATCTAGAGGTGAGCGGCCAACCTTTGGATTCCGCAGCTAAACGCCCAGCACAATAGTGAGTAGTACCCTCCGTTTGACACATGGTTTCTCTCTTTCCACTGATGGGGCACTGCTGTCATCCATGGATTGCGAGGAGGGTTCCAGCAAGTTGGCTGTTTAAACGCCAACCGTGATTCCTTGGGGATACGCATACGAGGCTGAACGAGGCTTTGATCACCACGGCTTCCAACCATCTGCCATAATTCGAAGGCGGCTTATCAACGTTCGACCCCGTGCTGGTGGATGTGCGACCTCCTGAAGAGAGGGGGAACCGTTAGATCACATGAATGGGCCATGGAACGTTTGTAGATAATACACCATGCATACACCTCCGCTCTGATCTCCTCACTCTGACATGGTGGTTCAGAGGACCCGAATGAAGCTAAGCCCACAACGTGATAGGGAGATAGAAGCGTCCCCCAGAGGGTGCAGTGAAGGCCAGTAAATGCTCTGCTCATTCGGAGTGTTAGCGCCGGGATGCCCGGACTTTGAGCATCCTCGTCGCTCCTCGCTGGACTCCGTTTGCTGTCCACGCACACGGTTGCAGCCATCTCGCTGTATTATTCCCATACTATGACTCCTGGAAATATAATTTGTAAACTGGCGAGTTAAGCATTGCTAGGCGAATGAAATGTTCCGCTGGAAAGGCGAGCGAGAGAGCGCGGTCACCATTTATACGGTTTAGAGGACGATGTGTCCCAGAGCTTGCGGTGAATCGAGGGCGTAGGTCGGGCTCTGACCCTGGCCATGCCAAGCCCATCGTTTGATCAAACGAGTAGCCACAGAAATCCTAGTAATAATTTATAAACATAATCACTATTCTAGTAAGGAAATGACATTAATATTAATGCATTGCGGCGTCGATCCAGATCCCGCGAACGTGAGGATCGGGACGTGGCGCGCTTGTTGAGTGCCGTGGATTTGTTCGGTTATTCCCCATTCCTCAATTCCCCAATTCCCCACGGCGCGCGTAGCATGTGAAACCGTAAACTGTAATGAGGGAGGACCTACGGTTCTTTCCCCTCTGAGCTCCGAGCTGGTGAACAGACTATGTACCAGGTAAATCGTCGGGTTGATAGAGATAGAGGCGGGGAGCGACGACGCCTCAGGGGCATCGCATATTGATTGACCCATGGAGATAGAATTTTTAAATCACACCTACCTAGCTGTTGTGATAGCGGAATTTAGAAGGGCTCAGGTAACTATCATAATGAATCTCGTTTGTCAGCTCGATTACAAAATGCACCACATGCTTATTATAAAAAAGCCATTCTGAGATATATACGAGAGAGCCCCTCTCACTGGAGATCATTCATCCACCCATTCATCTGCCATTGGGAGCTCTGCGAAGAATTCAAGAGACTCTTCCAGCCATTCGTTTTCCATTGGGAGTTCTGTGAAGAACCCAAGAGTCTCTTCCACAAGTTGCTGCTTCATGGTGGCCAGAATGTATTGTATCTTGGTATTCGCACCTTGATTCTCAAGTCCCTCTGAAAGCTGGGCCAGCCAATTCTCAAGCGAAGTGAGGCCGGCCCAGGTCAATCCAGATTTGATGAGCTCTAAAAGAGTTGCAAGGAAAGAGAGGAATTCCAATCGCTCATCAAGTGACAAACTTCCGTCAACAAAACATTGGTAGGCAGGAAGCCCATTCGGCACAGTGCTGAATATGAGTGCCGAAGCAAAGTCACAGCACCAGGATGATGGGAGCACGGTCCATTTTGGGACAAGAGCTGATAGCAGGAGCCCCCATGATGAATCAAAGGACCAACGATTCCAACAAAGCACCTGGATAAAGTGTTCAACCCACATACGCCCCAGTGTTTCTGGGATGAACGCTGTGGTGCTGTTTACATCTCCAGGTGTACCAGACTGGCTAATAGGAAACAGGTCAAGACACCACTTAAATGCACGTGTACTGACCCCATAGTCTTTGGACCAAAGAAACACCTTAAGTAGACCTGAGTCTGGCTTAGACACCTTGTCCGCCTCATGCCCGATGTCTGCCAAAGAATCATAGAGGTCAAGTCAAGCATTTGCAATGTACACTTTCTCAGGTGTATCAGACCATTCTAACTCCTCCACCTTCTCTAGAAGTAGGTAAGGTTTTGGGGCAATAAGAGTGTCGAGATGGAGCAAAATCCAATCACCAACCAAACAGGGGGCAAATACAGTGGGATCAAGAGAATAGACGAGGGGGTGTGATGTGAGCATTTTCAGCCAATCCAATGAAGGGGCTGATATTTTATGGAGATGCTTCACGGCGATATCCAAGACGCGCAGCCCAGAAAGTTGTAATGGAGAGAGCTCATAAATTATTCCACCAATGACGCGTTCGAGGGCAGCGAGAGGATCATGAACGTATTCAAAAGGTTTCCGGAAGACAGCCATGTACAAGTAGATGACGAGCTTGCCATCATCATAGGCACCTGAGTAGAAAAATGTAAGATCCGTAATGTTCGTGTAGTTGAGGAGGTCCGCAAAATGTGAGCGAGCATGAGCTTGCTTGGTGCTATCAATATAGAGTGCGGCAATCAGGGAAAGTCGAAACTCAGTGAGAATCTCCACGGATGTTATCAGGTCCCATTGAAGAAGGTCCTTGACAGATTGAATACAATCTTGACTCCAAAGGCCCAGGGCACCAGTGCTATCAACTCGACAGAATGTCATAGCCACGGGCTCAGAGGTGGGGACAGTCACTGGCAAGGTGCAGAGGCCCTCAATGGGATTAATGTCTCGTTGGTCAATTGCTGATCTGATGGCGTGCAATGCATAAATGACTGCAAATGTGAGTGGAATATTGGACCTTCTACTCTGTTCTGTGCTTGACACATATGTAAGCACGGCTGTGAAGAATATAAGATACATATCAACCCGTTCCACTACAGTCTCCCAGAACATCACATAACGACCACGCATTGCCCGGTGGGAGGTATTCACCATCCAGAGGAGTTCAGCATCAGCAGCATCACTTGGCTCAAGAAATGCAATTGCTCGGCACAGGTCACGCCCATCGGACTGACGAAGCCAAAATGACAAATAGGAAGAGAAGAGAACATTGAGTGGCATACGTGATTTTTCATCACCAGTTCCCCTACTACCTAGATGGTTTTGTAATGTGAGGTACAACTGCTGATCAGCGGTATCAGAATTGAAACAAATCATCATAGCTCGGGCAAGAGTCCAGGCAGCAGAAACAGAAAAGTTCGATTGATCTCCGAGCAACCTGAAAGTAATATGAAGCAATTCCTTCCACTTCTCCACGGTGCGTGGCCGTAGCGTAAGATCTTTCACTGGCTGATCAAGCAGCTCCAGGAAGATTGGAATATTCTCCACGGCCTCCTCAGTTGCCGTAACGAGCCGTTCGAGAACATGGACGTGCGTCTGAGGATCAATAGAAGAGCGAGAACGGGGTACCGCGTCAGGGTTGTGGGGTTGGGCAACGTTTGCCACTTTGTTGTTCGAAGGTAACGGTTGCATGGCTTCATTGGGAGTATCTGCTTCTTCCTGCTGGCCCCGAGAAGACAGAGGAGGGCGGTTGTGAAATGAGATGGCAGAAGCGATGCGCCGGACGGTTTGGGTAATGGGGATATGCCAGTTTTGCACCATCGCGAGGCCACGCGCGAAAAGACGAGACACAGGAGAGGAGAATGGCGCATGATTGTTTACAATCGAAACATATGTAGTGAAGACGTAGAACCCGACAACAGACAAAAACATGAGTGAGCACAAAATGGCAGATGGCAGATGGAACGGGAAGATAAGAACAAGGAGGCCAATACAGAACAAAAAGAGAGATCCTTGGATGAGGATCGGGAGGAGGCCGACGAGCTCATGCAGCTTCCAGCGCTCGAGCTCTTGCAGTCGCCGTTCGCGTTCCTGGGCACGGAGGTGTGCAACAGTGTACCTCCTCCATCCACGGTCAAACTCCTGCAACCATCCCTTGACAAGCATCGCGAGAAATGCATCGATCAAAACGAGCGCGAGGCTGAGGAAGAAGAGCATGTTCACTGCGGCTGCGCTGGGCGAAACTTGAAAGACGGTGGGTTCAAATGCAGGCGTTGTGGAGTTGCTGAGCTGTTGTGAAATGTGGATGAGTACGTCCATTGCGACGTCGGTGCTGTTGGGCTGGAGCTGGGGGATCAAGAAGATAAGGAAAGCAGAAAGGAAGGCGGCAAATAGACCATCCTGGAACCGCATCAACGGCCACATATCATATGGAGTGTCTGTACATACAAAAACGAGCACGGTATCTGCCAAATCTCGCCACTCGACCTCGCGGATGTTGTCTTCCACGGCGGCCATTTCGTTGTAGTATTCCCATATCGATTTCTCACTCCCATGGGACTCTGGAGGAACATCAACCTCGTGTGTTATTTCGTCTCGCCAAGCAGCTCACCGAGCAGTCGGGCGACAATTCTGCGAACATTCTCTTCGTCTTGGCAGCAGGGAATGAGTAGATAATACGGTAGATACAGGTTGGACGCACCAATGTAGCCTCGGTTGGTGGAGAAAAGCGGCATTCTGTCCTCGATGTGAACGTGGTTGTGGTCAAGAGATGTGGCCCTCGGCGCTAACATCCGGCGCTAACACTCCGGCGCTAACACTCTGATCGATCAGAACATTTAGTGGAAATCACCACATTCTCTCAAAGTTGTTCCTGTCACTCTTTTACGTTGTGGGTTTTGCTTCATTCGGGTTCTCCGATCCGCCACCTCGGGCACTCGAACCCAGGGCCTCTCAGGCCCCGGTGGGCCTATTAAATTTACCCCCCTGAAGGGGGTCGTCAGCAGTCAGCAGTCAGCAGCGATGCTGACAGCCGTCCTCATCTCTCCCTCCGTCGGCTTCTTCTGCGCGGGCTGTTTGGGTCGCGATAATTTTTGTAGGCACTGTAGAATAGTCTGAATACAAATATATAATTTATTGTATAACCAACATCGTCTAGAGAATGTGAGAAAAATCGAAATCTTCTATGGGGAACCATTATGACAGCCGCCCTCAGGTACTGATGGTCCATCATGACGGGCCCCCTAGGTGCTGATGGTCCGTCATGACGGGTACCCTAAGTGCTGACGGTCTGTCATGATGGCCGCCCCTTGGTGCTGACGGTCCGTCATGACGGGCCTCCTAGTTGTTGACGGCCCATCATGACGGCCCTCCTAAGTGCTAACGGGCCGTCGTGACGGGCGCCCCTAGGTGTTGATGGTTCGTCATGACGGCTGTCCTAGTGCTGACGGTCCGTCATGACGGTGGCCCTAAGTGCTGACGGGCCATCACGACGGGCGCCCCTAAGTGCTGACAGGCCGTCATGACAGGCCTCCTAGGTGCTGACGGTCTGTCATGACGGCTGTCCTAAGTGCTGATGAGCCATCATGACGGGCCTCCTAAGTGCTGATGGTCCGTCATGACGGCCGCTCTTAGGTGCTGACGGTCCGTCATGATGGCCCCTAGGTGCTGACGGCCACCCTTAGGTGCTGACAGGCCATCGTGATGGATAGGGGCCCGTCGTGACGGACCGCCAGCATCTAGGGGCAGCCGTCATGACGGACCGTCAGCACCTAGGAGGCCCGTCATGACGGCCCGTCAGCACTTAGGGCGGCCGTCAACACCTAAGCGGTTGTCATGACGGACAACGGACCATCAGCACAGGACCATCAGCCATTGGGACGACGCGCAGCGGAGTGCATAGGAACTCCAATGAATGCATAAAATATCTCACCGTAGTTTATTTACGTATTTACTTTGAATTTATTTGAATATTTTGACATGCGCGGCGGCCCAAATCGCATGTTTTTGTGAAAAAAATTACCGAATTTCAATGCTTGTATCAATCCTAATGGCTCGAGAAGTAAATATATTTATTTCGAATATATCTACGCGTGCGGCGACCTAGAACGCCTGTTCCTGAACAGCCTATACAGTGCGCGTCGGGCCGATACTTTGTATTGCAATACTGAAAGCAATTGAAAAAGCCACCACCCGCGTCCACATCCGCATCTCCTGGGAATATGTTGGATATTCCAAATGCCGCCGCCGCCGGCCACCTGCCCGGCCGCCCCCAACACACAATAATTTTGTATAAAACTATAGAGTAGTTTGAATAAATATATATAATTCATATTATAATTTACATCATCTGGATAATCTCAGAGAAAATCATAAGCTGTAGTAGTTGACGCGCCATCAACCGCCGTCATGACGACGCACGAAAGAAATAGGCGCTCCAATGCGGCCTGTATAAATTATAAATTACACCACTTTAGTTTATCTATATATTTATCCTGAATTCATTTATTTTATTTTATTTGAATTTCCTTGATATTTTTATTGTTATTTTGGGGCACATGCAGTGACCCAGTTTGTGAGGCAAATTTACCTAATTTCACTATTTGTATTGATAATAATTGCTCGAGAGGTAAATACATTTATTCTAATTTATCTGAATATATCTAGCTATGTGCGTAGCGACCCAGGACATGCCACCTGTGCACTTGTGCCCGCGCGTCCCCTGCAGCCCCGATGGTCCTCGAGGCGTTGCTAAAAGGGCCAAAAAGTAAAGGGAATTGTTCGTTCGCTCTAATACGGCTTGCATGATGAACGGTTGGAGGTGGGGGACCCGACAACCTATACGGTACGTGTCGGGCCGATAGGGTACACTGGGGCGACCGGTACGCATCGGACCAATAAGGTAGGTCAGGGTGGTTGGTATGCGTCGGGCCGATAGGGTAGGCCAGGTTGGTTGGCATGCGCCGGCCTGACTTTGCATTGCATTGCTTACAACTTGGGCACTTACCTGGGTTATTGAGAGCAAAAGATACTGTTTTGTATATATTTCAGAACTTCATCGTAGCTGTACAATGGTGCTCAGCGCTGCTGCTCCATAGGGCAGACACATGGATATGATGCTCCCCTCGAATTGAGGGAGAATGGCAATCCATCAGCCACTGGTGCATGTTGTAATGGGCTGCCCCTGCATGTACTCATACCTTCCCAACTCGTGGTGCACATGTACCAAGCCGCAGAACAGGAAATGTAACCGCATTGCTGTTCCCAACACCCCCAAAAGTTGTGGTCATACCCATTGTAGGCTTTTTTTAAATTTCAAATCTAGACTATTAAGGTACTCTAAGCCAATTTATCTGAGCCCTTTAGCATACATATTACTCTTGCTAGAATTTTTTCTTTTCGGGATTGCTTTGTCTTTTCGTGGTGGTTTTTCGTTGTGCCTGATCGACGCCCTGGCGCTTCGCTGAATGAATGGCATGATTACCCGGCCGGTACACCTCGGCATGTGTGCCCTGATATCGGGTGGTCGGGTGGCATACAACCGCCCTGGCCTTCCTCATCGGTCCGACGCATACCGATCGCCCCGGTGTACCCTATCGGCCGATATATTCAGATAAATTAGAAATAAATATATTTACCTCTCGAGCAATTATTATCAATACAAATAGTGAAATTAGGTAAATTTGCCTCACAAACTGGGTCGCTGCGCATGCCCCAAAATAAAAATAAAAATAATCAAGGAAATTCAAATAAATTCAAATAAAATAAAATAAAATAAATGAATTCAGGATAAATATATAGATAAACTAAAGTGGTGTAATTTATAATTTATACGGGCCGCATTGGAGCGCCTATTTCTTTTGTGCATCGTCATGACGGCGGTCGACGGCGCGTCAACTACTACAGCTTACGATTTTCTCTGAGATTATCCAGACGATGTAAATTATAATATGAATTATATATATTTATTCAAACTACTCTATAGTTTTATACAAAATTATTGTGTGTTGGGGGCGGCCGGGCAGGTGGCCGGCAGCAGCGGCATTTGGAATATCCAACATATTCCCAGGAGATGCGGATGTGGATGTGGGTGGTGGCTTTTTCAATTGCTTTCAGTATTGCAATACAAAGTATTGGCCCGACGCGCACTGTATAGGCCATTCAGGAACAGGCGTTCTAGGTCGCCGCACACGTAGATATATTCGAAATAAATATATTTACTTCTCAAGCCATTAGGATTGATACAAGCATTGAAATTCAGTAATTTTTTTCACAAAAACATGTGATTTGGGCCGCCGTGCATGTCAAAATATTCAAATAAATTCAAAGTAAATACGTAAATAAACTACGGTGAGATATTTTATGCATTCATTGGAGTTCCTATGCACTCCGCTGCGCGTCGTCCCAATGGCTGACAGTCCCGTGCTGACGGTCCGTTGTCCGTCATGACGACCGCTTAGGTGTTGACGGTCCGTCATGACGGCCGCCCTGGGTGCTGACGGCCCTCCTAAGTGCTGATGGTCTGTCATGACAGCCATCCTAAGTGCTAACGGGCCATTGTGACGGGCGCCCCTAGGTGCTGACGGTCCGTCATGACAGCCGTCCTAGTGCTGACGGTCCGTCATGACGGCCGCCCGAAGTGCTGACGGGCCGTCATGACGGGCCTCCTAGGTGCTGACGGTCCGTCATGACGGCCGCCCCTAGATGCTGGCGGTCCATCACGACGGGCCCCTATCCATCACGACGGCCTGTCAGCACCTAAGGGCGGCCGTCATGACGGGCCGTCAGCACCTAGGGGCTGTCATGACGGACCGTCAGCACCTAAGAGCGGCCGTCATGACGGACCGTCAGCACTTAGGAGGCCCGTCATGACGGCTCATCAGCACTTAGGACGGCCGTCATGACGGACCGTCAGCACTTAGGAGGCCTGTCATGACGGACCGTCAGCACTTAGGGGACCCGTCATGACGGGCCATCAGCACCTAGGGGGCCCGTCATGACGGACCATCAGTACCTGAGGGCGGCCGTCGTGACGGTTCCCATAGAAGATTTTGATTTTTCTCACATTCTCTAGACGATGTTGGTTATACAATAAATTATATATTTGTATTCAGACTATTCTACAGTGCCTACAAAAATTATTGCGACCCAAACAGCCCACGCAGAAGAAGCCGACGGAGGGAGAGATGAGGACAGCCGTCAGCATCGCTGCTGACTGCTGACTGCTGACGACCCCCTTCAGGGGGGTAAATTTAATAGGCCCTGGATTCGAGTGCCCGAGGTGGATCCGCAGTCGTGGCTGTCCGATTCCTTGACCACCATGCCATAGTGATGAGGTCAGGGGAGAATTTGATACACGTTATATTACGTATAAATGTTTTATGACACATTCATGGTATCTAATGGTCCTTACCTTCATTAGCACCTCCATCATCCGCGAGAGTTCGAAAGTCGACAGCCTACCTTCGTATTTTGGTCGATGTTCGAAAGCCATGGAGCTTCAGGGCATGTTCAGTCTTGTATGCGGATCACCATGAAATCGTGGGTGTTGTTCAACGTCCCTCTACCTGGATGCTCCCCGCAATCCATGGGCGACAATAATGCGTATCGACGAAAAGAGAGGAACTGAGTATGAAACAGAGGGTGTGAGTCACTGTAGAGCAGGACGTTTGGCTACAGGGCCCGCGGCTCACTTCCAGCGCAGCAGGGCTGTTACCCTGAGCGTCTAGTCAGCCTCCTTGATTTTGATGCGGCCGAGGGCAGCTCTTGCCATTGGGTTTGTTTTATTATTCCCCATTTCCCAATCCCCAACTCTCCAATTCCCCAATTCCCCACGCCAGGAGTAGCATCTGAAAGGGCAAACTATTCTGTATTTAAGGGAGGAGGATGCACGTTCTTTTCCCTCTGAGGTCTGAGCTACGCCTAGTCTGTGATCGTCGGGTTGATGGAGACGCGGAGCGAGCCCTGGAGATAGAATTTGTAAATCGGCGAGTCTCGCGTTAATCCAGAGCGTTGTCCCTGTCGGTTAGACAGTTTAGAGAGCGATAGCTTACGGTTAATCACGGGTCGTAAAAAATGTCGTTCCTCCGTCCGTCGTTCGTTCGGCCTAGACGTGTCTTCGCTTATGCGGCCGAAAAATAATCGACGGCGTATAGGCTGTGGTGCACGTGTGTGAATATTCTCACATATTGTTAGTGCTCCTAGCAGCCCCTTTCCTCTAGTGGTAAGAGTGGAGCCGTCGATGCAGCCGGTTGGCATCCTTCGTACGTCATTGCAACCAGGAGCACTAAATCTCATGGGAGTGCGAGGATCGGAGATGAATGAAATACGCAATCTATAATCTACAAATGGTCCACTATCCTAATCGCCCGTGCCCTCTTTCTTGGAGCATATTTGCATCGGTTCAAACCAACGAGCGTCGTTCTCGGCTATCTTTGGATGGTTATCGATATCTTGAAGCTATGGAGTAGCACAGTCAGGACCAGCCCTGTATGTTCATGTCCGAGAATGGATGGTCGAGGTTCAACATGCGGCTTGAACTTTACCACGACATCATCGAGAGGCATCATGACAGCAACATCCCAATCGATGGAAAATGAGAAAGTGACGTGCGAAATGTACGGTGCAGCACATTTTCAAGCTGGAAACTTTTGCTGAAACTTTTGACAAATTTTAGCACCGACGAGCAGCTCTATGTACCCGTATCTAAACGAGCACACGAACCCTATTCAGCCTTGAATGATTACGCATACTGGGTCCACCCGCTCTCAATACTTTTCACCCACCAGGTCCGCCTTTCCTCGGCTCTGCTACCAGAACCACTTGCAACCACTGCCCCCGCACCAACCCACGTCAACTGGCGCTAGAAACAACCGTCAGGAACGACGCTACAAGTCACTCTCCCGGGCCTATCGTCTCCCTTCACGTCGTTCACTCGGCCTAAGGACAAGTAGATACTCAGCTACCCGCGAGTGGCTATGGAGGCAGCGGCAAGACCACTCGATCTGATAGCGTTGACTGATCAATCCTCTGCAAACATCTCTCGTCAGCCTCGCCTGAGCCCTCTCCAAAGAGCCCGCCGCCCGGTTGCCCTTCGCCTTTGCCTTCGGTGATAAAACTCCTTCAGCCACTCAGCCTGCCTTGCATTCGACAATCTGTGCATTCCGGGATCTTATCACTCTCCACCCGATTGGCTCCTGCAAACCCTGCTCTGCTTTGCTGTCCAAGGGGCCGACATTCGCCCGTCCCTGGGCGGCTCACTATATAAGGCTGTCTGAGCCACCATCCCTGCAGTCCTCTGCTCTCGCCTCTCACATCTTGAGTCCCATCCCACATCCCACCTCAGCCCAGCCCACTCCTCACTGCCGTTCCTGCACATCACCACTCCCTCGTACAACGAGCCCAACGTCGTCCACTATACAATCAGCGCTTTCTCTATAATCTTGCCTGCTTTCTCTTTTAGTTTCGCTTCTCCACCATGCCTTCGACCGCCTTTTCAAGTCGCGTCAACCGAAAGCTCGGCAATCAGCAACAGCAGCCTCGCCGCTCGAAAAAGACCGCACTCAGGCTTCACTTCAGCACAGACAGCGTCACCGAGACAGACCGCCCTGTTACCCCCCGTCCGGCTTCCCGATCCAGTGTTAGTACCCTTCTACCAGCCTTTGCCAGGCTGCGATCCACCGGGGCAGTGACTGATTTGTCTTTTCCCGATCCAGGCTCCTCTTGTTGAGATCACCTTGTTGACTCTCGCCACATGGGTAGCAACCTTGACTCAGATCCTTGTCGAGGACGAAAGGTGAGGCGGAGTTTCCTGAGCGCCCCTATCTACCACGTGTTTTGCTAACTCGAGCTCGTAACAGCTGTGCCAACGATTCAGCATTCTATGACCTCCTCACTGGCATTCTCAACAGTCTCGTCCTACTTCAAGGATCCGACGCCGAAAAGGCCAAAGTCGTCTTATTGGCCGGTCTGCTTTTCAGCCGCCTCTGGGCCAATGCGTCTGAAAACCCCGAGGTTCTCCAAGCCATTCAATCTTCTTATCAAGCTTCGGGTAGTCACATTATCGATCTCTGGTCGGCGCTTATGCAAATCATCCTCAACCGCAATCCTGCTTCCTCACCTCGGCTCAGTTTGCAGTGGGTACCAGTATTCGGAGCGCCGCAATGCAATCCTTTGAAGAAGTTAAATATTGACTAGATATCTCCGAGTAGGACGCCGAAGGCCCGCATCGAGTTTCTCTACCTCCTGAAACCCGCCCGCGATGCTTGCATCAAAGTCCTTGGCGAAGACAGCCACATTGTCGCCTCTGACTGGCTGCTCTGGCTCAACCAGAACCACTCGCTCGTCGACAGCGACCCCGCAAGTCTCGGTAGCCTCCTACCTCTCATCAACCAGCTCTCGGCTGAGGCTGGCAGCATCGTCGACAACGACACTGCGAGTCAGTCTTGCTCACCTATCGTTTCCCTCCAAGTCGAGCTCCCTGCGGAAGACGACCAAGACTACGTCTCGAGCAGTTCTGGAAGCGACAGCGACTCAACTGCATCCGATAGCGTCCTTGAGTCCCGCCTCAACACCCCGCAGGCATCCCTGGTCGGGCTTGTTCGGAGTCCCTCTCCGAAGCGTCCTCCGACCGTTCTCTCCCTCCACATTCCCTCTCCCCCGCCGTTTTCGGAGTGCCCGACTCCCTCTTCGATCGTGTCGATCGTGGACTACGACGACGACAATTGGTCTGTTGCGGCCGATATCGATAGCGTCCCACCCTCGCAACTCTGCGTGCCGTCCCCCCCTTCCGCTCCCACTCCCGTCCTTGCTCCCGTCCTTGCTCCCGCTCCCGTCCCCGCCGTTCCGGTTCCCGTCAAAACCGCTTCCCCGGTGGGAGTCAAGTCGGGCGCTGTCAAGTCCGCTACAAGCAGCGGTACTCCACCCAGCAGGTTTCTCCATACCGTCCCTTTACCCTTCCTCGATGACTCCCAGCGCGTCGTCGCTGCTGTCCCCCTCCAAGCTCCCAAGCCTATGAATATGCTCCCCGGTTGGTGGTGCTGAGCAACGTAACGCCAACGAACGACATGCGCATTTTCTTGCTCGCGATCACGATTCACGTCCACTCGAACACTTGGGTTGTGCGGTTATTTCGAAGGCTGGTCCTCGGAGTGAACACGGTCTCCCTCGCCTCGCCCCGTCGATCCGTCCGCACCTCGCGTGCGCCCGAAGCCTGTCCTTCCATCCCTAGGGCCACCCTCGCGCCCCTACGTCGATGTCCAAAAACCCAAGACACCCGAAAACGCATACTCGGCCTCGCAGGCTTACCAAACAGAATGCGACCTGTATTGCTTTCCCTTGTTGTTTCATCCCTATTACCTGTTGTACAGCAGCTTTCTCTTCTTTCCTTCTGGCCTTCTGGAGCGTGCCCGCAGTTGCGGCCGCCTTATCCCTGGTGACATAGTCGGTTCTCGGTTCTCTCTCTCTCGGCTCTCGCTCTTTCGCTCTCTCGGCTCGGCTCGCTTGTCCTTTCTGATGACCGTCCTATACCCAAATCGGCGCTGTCCCTTCTTTCCTAAAAGGGTCCTTTGATAACAATGGACGCTCAATGACGGACACTGCCCCTATTACTTCTTGGAGATTGTATTTAGACTCCCCCCTCTTTCCCCCCCCTACGCTTAACGCTTACTTAGACAGACCTCTGCACAGCTATCTTTGCCTCTCGCACGTCCCACCCTTCGTCCCCCTATATAGATTCGTATTGCGTATTACATTTTCCTCTGGATATCTGTGATCGTGATCGTGCTTCCACTGTTTTGTATGGTTGCTAAGGAATAGTGAACCATGATGATTCTTTATTGGGAGATGAAAGTATATTAAGTCGCCTGGAACGAAGCAAAGGTTGTTAGGCGTCTGTGACCGCACCGTCTCATAGACTTTGGTTTATTTATGAAATTGTCCTTTGGTGTAAGTCTAACCACAGCCAAACATTGAGGGGCCCGTACCTCATTTCGCACTAAACTTCGACCAGGATTCATATGGCATAACGCACGTCGTTCTAGTGGTTTTACAAACGTATGACTGTAACTGTGACTCAACAATCAAGCCTCTCTCTCCTATGGACGGACGCAATACCACGTTCTGTGAACTTCAGTGTGATACCCTGTCCCGTTCTGTCACGGTCTGTCCCGGTGTACACGTCTGTACATCCGATCTTCGATTCTCAGCTGAAAAAACCCTTCGACTCGACCACACCCGACCACACCCGACAACCCTCGCTCGCCTCGCCTCGCCTCACCGCACCTGGCCCTTAGCTTCCAGAAAATTATCGTTGCAACCTCGTTCCCTCAGGCCTCTATATTCTGCTCTTCGCGATGATATCTGTTCCGTCGGTTTGTTCTCAATCTCGATTCTTTGGCGACTGGTAGTCCGGTGGTGGCAAGAGAGATCGATCGAATGCACGGAATTTTCCTCGGGAAGCCAAGACGATACTACTGATACCAATTACTCCTACTATTTGCCCCTCCCCCCGCCAAAAAGAAGCACTAGCACTTAACATTCAGCATTGTATTTTCATAGGCCGCAAGACTCTTATTTAAATATCCAAACCTAGTGCCGGGATAGCACTTAACGTCGCAGTTGGTCACGTTTCAGGGGAGGGTGTATATATTTCCAAGAGAAAATATTCGGCGTGTTCCACTACGGTACTCAGGTTCCTTTTCCATTCGGCCAACGGTCTCTTCAAGTCGATATAAAACAAGTTTACGGGTATGTGCTGTGCTCAGCGCCATGTGAGTGAGCTATGGAAGCGACAGCAAACTCTACGCGATCTGATGGTTATCAACGAATCAACACTCTGAAAATCACCTCTGGTCAGGCTTACCACGAAGCTCCTCTCCGGAGCTTCTCCGGAGAACCGGCCAATACTTTTTTCCTTTTGTACACTCCATCCTCTCCACCGATTTCGCCGTGCGTAACCCCCTCCCTCTTTGGTTGTGTACATCGTGGACTACAAAGGTGATATTTAGTCCCGTTGAGATTGATCGATCAATCCTATCATAGTGCCCATCCCTCTGAGCCTGCCCTCTCACGGGCGCCTTCCTCGAGTCGAGGTCTGACTCTGACAGCACAACCACAAGCTATAAAAATGGTATTGCGCCGGGTAGGCTTCTTTACACCATCCCTTTGCCGTTGCCCCCTTTCCCTGATCCTATTGAAACGTCGTCGTCGCTCTCCACATCCATCAATGGCTTTCGCGACTCGAACTCGACGGTCGCACTACCAAGTTCATAGGTTTCCCCAACCGGATATTCCGTCTTCAGAGCCAAGGGGGCAAAGCAAATTGTATCCCTCGTCTGGCACAGTAGTCGAGAAATCGAGGGAACTGCGACTGTTGCTCAGAGGGGCCGAATAAAACGAAGCCTGTAACGTGACTGGGCGACAGGGGTCCCTCTCAGAAAGTATAGTGAAGGCCAATAAATGTTCCGGTCGTTCTAAGTACTGTTAGTTGCTGAATCATATGATGCGCGAGACGTCCCATAATAGAACAGTTTATATCATGACGTGGCTGCACCTGAATAAATATATATTTACGTCTAGCTAGACGTTCGGTGTGACCTCCCCGCATTACGTAAGCTCAGCTGTCATTGTACATACGCTTCCGACCTTAGTCATTCGTACTATCTTGACCACGACGACTACATCCACATCCCAGTCGAAATACCGCTTTCCTCCGCCAATAGAGGCCACTTCGGTGAGTTCAGCGCTATATTTATTAATAGAAGTATAATCCTTGCGATGTATGCGAGCGACGAGCGAGATGAAACGACAAGTGCGATGTATGCGAGCGACAGTGCGATGTATGCGAACGACGGTGCGATGTATGCGAATGACAGGAACCACGACGAAGACAGCGAAGTGGACGGCAACAAACGGCAGTCTTTATTAACCACCGGGCAACGACGACTACCTCAGGTTAATGACCCAATGTGAAACGGTTGGGGATTGGCAGATCGACAGGTCCGGTTGACAGATCCGGTTGCCAACCATACCATAAACATGACATTCAAACTCCGTCCAGTCTTGGAGCTTACCTCAACCATATGACCAGCAGACACGAAAGGCAAGACGCGTCAACGACTATACTGTGATAGGATTCTGTAAGTACTGCGGTGTCTTGATACGAAGGAGTTGGAAAAGCGGGTGAGTGGCTGATCACGCATTTTGCCGCCTTGAATTATTCTAGTAAAAATCTGGTGCTAACCACAATGATATGCAGGAGCTAGCTTTGCATGGAATGACAAGGAGAAGAGCACGCAAGGCAGGTCTGGAAGGTTCAGAGGGTCTGGAGGGTCGGTGAACATACGAGAACCTGAGTGTTGGGTTGGAGGCGTACTTGGCGTAAGACGTAGGACGTAGGACGCTTATGTGTCTAATCCAAGTAGATGACGCACGAAGACTCGCCTGCAAAGCACCAGCAGGTCACCTCACGAGCGGCCTCGACAGCCCTAGCAGCTCTCATTGTCGCCAACGCCATTTTATACATAATAATTTTATTTATAATTATAAAATATATACATTATTATCTTCACTATGTTCGCCGACACATCCTTTCAATGGCTGGCCGCGCCCCCAAACATAGCCTCAGTAACCTCAAACCGTTGGCCATTTCCTATATTTTTATACATAATAAACTATAATTATTATAATTAAAAATTATTATCCCTTATTATCACTTAATTATAAAACTAATTAGGAGTTCGCGATCGCTATTTCAACACCCCAAGCCTCAATCCCGTCACACCGTCACACACCTCGATTGGTTGGTAACCGGATCTGTCAACCGGACCTATTGATCTGTCAAACCCCAACCCGTTTCACACTGGGTCATTTGCTTCAAGTACGACGACTAGCATCGAGCCGACAAATGTACCAGTACATAGGAGAATAATAAATGATTCTTAACATTTATATCTCGTCGTGCTTGCTAATCCTGATGCTGCGAAGACGAGGAGAAGATTTGCACAATTGTAATCCGACTGCTTGCTCTGTGAGATGGGTTAACACACAAGGTTAATGTCCTTTGGGAGCGAAAATTTGTCAACTGGCAAGTCTCGCATTGCTAGGCATATGAAACGTTTGGCTGGCAAGGCGAGAGAGCGTGGTTACCCCTTAGACGGTTTAGAGTGCGATGTGTTCCAGAGCTTGCAGTGAATCGAGGTCTGGCTCTGACCACTTGGAGCTAATGACACTGATTGACAGGTGCAATGCATGACAGCGGGGGGTTGTTCCGTGGCAGCTGCCAGCTTTTTCCGAGAGAACTGGTATCGTACGATGGTGAGGCTGGGACCAATCAGGTGGGTGTGTGACGGCGTGACGGGCATTTGGGCCCAGCCGTTTGAAAAGTGTTTGAAATTGTGTATCGGCGACCATGATAATATAATGGTTTTATAATTTATAATAATAAATAAAATCTATTATGTATATAAAGGCCAGAAAATGGCATATGGTGTGATGGCCATTGAGTTTGACATTGGTAATAGACTGAAGACTGTAAGATGTACAACAAACGGTAGTGCGCGTAGTTACAAAATTTAATTATATGTATTTACAATTACTGAGGTTGCGGCTGACGCAAACACAAACATGACATTTAAACTCCGCCCGCGTCACCCTTGGAGCTTACCTCAACCAGATGTCCAACAGACACAAAAGGCAAGACGTTGACGAGTGGACTGTAATGAGATTTTGTAAGTACTGTAGTGACCTGATACCAAAGGAGTTAGATAAGCGGGGGATACGAGTAGCTGGTGTGTTTTGGTGTGTTTTGGTGGCCTTGAATTATTCTAGCAAAATCTGCCGCTGACCGCAATAATATGCAGGAGCTAAATTTGCATGTAATGACAAGGATAAGAGCAAGCAAGGCGGGTCTGGTTTGTGATCGACCCTCCAGACCCTCCGGTGGATGAGAATGTGAGTAATGGGTTGGAAGCATACCCGGTGTAAGACGTAGGACGCTTATCGGTCTAATTCAGGTATATGACGCGTGAAGACTCGCCTGCAAAGCACCAGGCCTCGTCCGGTCACCTCGCGAGCGGCCTCTGTCGTCGCCGACGCCATTTTCCGTGCCATCTTTATATGTAATAAATTTATTTATAATTATTAAATATAAAAATCATTATTTTCACTATGTTCGCCTTTTTCAAACACTTTTCACATCGCTGGCCTCAGCCTCAAGCACGAACACCCGTCACGCCGTCACACACCCACCTGATTGGTCCCAGCCTCAACATCGTACGATACCAGTTCTCTCGGAAAAAGCTGGCAGCCGCCACGGAACAACCCCCCGCTGTCATGCATTGCACTGTCAATCAGCGTCATTAGCGCGAAGTGGCTCTGACCCTGGCCATGCCAAGCCCATCGTTTGACCAAACGAGTAGCCACGGAAATCGTAGTAGTAATTTACAAAAATAATCAGTAGTCTAATAGCCGCTCCAAGGAAAGGACATTATAATAAGATTAATGCCATGTAGCGTCCTGACAGATCCCGCGAGCGTGAGGATCGAGCACAATGGACGTGGCGCATTATTGCTTGTTGAGTGTCGTGGGTTTGCATGGTTATTCCTCACTCCCCAATTCCCCACTTCCCCACGGCGCGCGTAACACGTGAAACCGTATGTTCCGTATTTTATTGTGCACAGTGTGCGCGTAAGGGAGGTGGATCCACGGTTCTTTCCCCTCTGAGCTCTGAGCTGTGCCTAGTCTGTGAACAGACTCCGTAGAGGCAAATTGTCAGGTTGATAGAGATAGAGGCGGGCTGTGGGGAGCGCGCGATGACGCTTCAGGGCCATCGCATATTGACCCCTGGAGATAGAATTGATAAATCAGTGAGTCTCGCATTGATTGCTAGGCGTCCCAGAATGTTGTCCTCGTCGTTTAGACAGGTTATGTTGAGGACCGGTAGCTTACAGTTGTTCACGGCTGGGTCCGTCATTCGTTCGGCCGATATGGACTTACTAGACTCAGTTTGCTTTCCACGAACCGAGTCCCTATTTGCTTAGTTTCAACAGAAAGTGCTATGTGCTCTCCTCTGTCGACGAGAGCGTGACGCAAGACTGCCCCAGCTAGGCGTCCATGAAGGCAGTGATCTCGGAAGACTTGTTCATATACGTTGTGGTGCTTCGGGTTCACCATCCCCTCGTCCATAGCCACCTTCCATGGATCGGCATCGGGAGCTGGCATCGCCTCGCGAACATTGCGGGGTTGGACAACTGCGAGAGCTGGAGACTGCCGGGCAGACTGGCCGAAAAAATGAATGGGGAACAGGGACTTCTCCACAACCGAACTGTCATTGCTTGTAGCTAACAGTCAGGCTTACATACATGGATAACAGAAACGGCATTTGTCGCTACATGTAACATACAATAAATAAGATGTTCAGATGTAGAATACAGGTACTCTGTTACTGTGGGCGCTCGCACAACTCGCCCTCCAGTTCCTCGGGTGTATCAAATCGGGATGGAAGACGAGAAATTCCGAGCATATACCCTTGTCAATAATCAACAACAGCATCCCCTTTCTCTAGTATAGGATGCCTCCGTTTCTGCCTTTGCGCCCCAGTGACAGGTTTGAGAGACAGGTTGAGAGACACGCCTGACGTGGACGGGAGTATGTATCCTGCGCTTCTACATTGACATGTCTCAGTTCATAGTTTACCATCTGTTCAATACACTGCTCTCCGGCTTTCTACCAACTAGGTGTTGTTGTTGTCCGTGACACAAATAAATATATATGTCAAATTCAAGTTGAGGCCAAGTTGAAGCCAACTACAATCAGAAGTACACACCTACCTAGCCGTTGCGATGGTGGAATATAGAAAGGTTTGGGTAGCTATCATAATGAATATCATTTGTCAGCTCGATTACAAAATGTACCACATGCTCATCATAAAAAAGCCATCCTGAGATATATATGAGAGAGCCCCTCTCACTGGAGATCATCCATCCATCCATTCACCTGCCATTGGGAGCTCTGCGAAGAATTCAAGGGACTCTTCCAGCCATTCATTTTCCATTGGGAGTTCTCTGAAGAGCCCAAGAGCCTCGTCTACAAGTTGTTGCTTCATGGTGGCTAGGAAGTGTTGTATCTGGGTATAAGCAGCCTGATTCTTAAGTCCTTCTGAAAGCTGGGCCAGACAATTCTCAAGCGATGTGAGGCTGGCCCAGGTCAATCTGGATTCAATGAGCTCCAAAAGAGCTGCAAGGAAAGAGAGGAATTCCTGTCGCGCATCAAGTGACAGAAGGTGGGCAGACAAAAATTGGTAGGCAGGAAGCCCATTTGGCGCAGTGCTGAGTATGAGTGCTGAAGCAAAGTCACGGCACCAGGATGATGGGAGCACGGTCCATTTTGGCACAAGATCTGATCTCAGGAGCGCCCATGATGAATTGCTGTAGATAAGTTCTCCACAAAGCACCTGGATAAAGTGTTTAACCCACATATACCCCATTGTCTTTGGGGTGAACATCTTGGTGCTGTTTGCATCTCCAGGTGTACCAGACTGGCCCATAGGAAACAAGTTGAGACACCACTTGAATGCACGTGTGCAGACCCCATAGTCTTTAGACCAAAGGAACACTATAAGCAGCCTTGGATCTGGCTCAGATGCATTGTCCGCCTTATGCCCTGTGTCTGTCAAAGAATCAAGTCGAGCCTTTGCAATTTCCACTTTCTCAGGTGTATCAGACCATACCAACTCCTCCACGTTCTTTAGGAGTAGGTAGGGTTGTGGGGCAACAAGAGTGTCGAGATGGAGAAAAATCCAATGGTCAACATAATACAGCCGACCTCGTCTAGTGGGGTGCGGAAGATAGCCTCTATGGTCTGGTCTGAGCCCTTTCAGCCAATCTGATGAAGGGACTGCTGTTTTGTGGAGATGCTTCACCGCAATCTCCAAGATGCGTAGCCCAAAAAGTTGTAATGGAGAGAGCTCAGAAATTATTCTATGAATGACGTCATTGAGGGCAGCGAGAGGATCACGACCGTATTCAAAAGGTTTCCTGAAGATAGCCATGTACAAATAGATGGAGAGCTTGTCATCACCATAGGTACCTGAGTAGAGAGATGGGAGATCCGTGATGTCTGTATGGTTGAGGAGGCCTGCAAAATGTAAGCGGGCATGAGCATGCTTGGTGCTATCAATATAGAGTGCAGCAAGCAGGGAAAGTCGAAAGTCATTGAGCAAGAGTGAACTCGAGTTCCATTGAAGAAGGTCCTTAACAGATTGGATACAATCTTGACTCCAAAGGGGGGGCTTGGACCTGACCTCGTCAGGCCTAAGTCTCCCTCCTCGACCTGGGGCGGGTAACTACCACACCATATGGGAGGTAGACGACGTACATCCAAACGGTTATACGTCTCAGTAAATCCCGCAACAGGTGCGATATACGTTCCCTTCGGGGTCCATCATAGGGGATGAACCCTACCCTGCCTTACCCGCTTTTGAGCACCCTACCTGCTTTTGAGCACCCT
>Ga0307515_10004912_pt1 | contig 27315 bp, 3 predicted proteins | sample 17_EM_MG_FD_194513 | JGI IMG/M metagenome (GOLD analysis project Ga0307515, IMG submission 194513) | Populus trichocarpa ectomycorrhiza microbial communities from riparian zone in the Pacific Northwest, United States - 17_EM | ecosystem: Host-associated > Plants > Roots > Unclassified | place... | reverse complement strand
ACAGTCTGTGCTGGTTGATACGATGGTTATTGATTCTTGATTGGAATGAGGGAGGGCGAGGAGCTTAAGGCTCCTCGCCACGCTAGTGCCGCGGCTACACGTGACCACACGTGATATATTCCCGACAGCAATAATCTATGCTTCTACTTAGATACATTTATTTACTACCTTAAAAGCAATAATAAAAGGCAAATCTATGCTAGCAACCTAGAATTTTTTAAATTTCTTATAGACCTAGGATATATGCTACCTTAGCAACTACTACTCGTATTTAAGACTATAGTACTTATAGATTTATATCTTGAGGATATAAATATATTTTTAATAGTATTTTCTTTTTATTTAAATTATCTCTCTATTTATTATATATAGCGGTTATTTATCTATTCCAGTATAGTAGAAAGGGGTAGTTGGGTTACGCAAGAGGGCTTAAACTTATAGCTACGCTTATTAGGCTATTTATATAAGAACTTCTCTAAGTATATATAAGGGGGCTTTAAGTTATTGTAAAGTTTATAGGAGTCTTTATATAGGAACTTCTTTAATATTTTTAAATCTAGGGCTTATATATTTCCTTTTTTATAGTTCTAGTATTTTCCTAATATTTACTTCCTATTTACAAGCTAGGCGTTAATAGAGGGCGCTAGGTTAGATCACCCTACTTATATAATTACCCTACTCGCATAATTACCCCGCTTGTATAATTACCCCGCTTATATAATCGCCATACTTATATAATTACTAGGCTTATAGGATTGCCTAGCTTATATAAGCATTAGGCTTATACATTTACCAGCTTATATAATTACTAGGCTTATAGAATTAGCTAACTCCTATAAGTATCTAGCTTATATAATTACCTAGCTTATATAATTACCTAGCTTGTATAATTACCCTACTCGTATAATTACCTAGCTTGTAGAATCGGCTAGCTTCTATAAGTATCTAGCTTATATAATTGCCTAGCTCGCAGAATTAAAGCCGCGAAGTTATTAAACCTATTAATGCCCTATTTACACACTAGGCATTAACTAGACGGCGCTAGGTTAAACTACTTTACTTATATAATTACCTAGCTTACAGGCTCTCTTAGCTCCTATAAGCCCCTAGTTCCTATAAGCTCCTAGCTTATAAAACTAAAGCTATAGCCGCTAATCTATTAAAATCCTAGCTATATACTTAGAGGACGCTACGCCTAACTACCTAGCTTACTCTTTTTATAGAATTCTTTAATTAATCAAGAGTACCTATCCAGAAAATATCTCCTAATGTCTTTCTATAATAGAAATTTCTTATTACGCAATTCTATAAGGAGATTCTTTTCCTTAACTATCTATGCCAGCTCTTTAGCGCAAAGAATATTGCCATAATAGCGCTAATATACACCTACTGTTCTCCCTTATAGGACTTTTATAATATTATTTTATAATAAAACTATAAGTAATACCTAATGACCTAGCTCTATAAGGATTCGATGTTTAGGGGCTATTTATATAGTTTAAGACCAGGGCTCCCGCAAGGCTTTATTTGCAATAATAACCTTTAAAAATGTTAGTAAAACTATTAAAAATTATATCTAAGAAAAGAAACTAACTGGCGATACACGCTAATACTCTATATTTAGGTTATAGTATTATAAGAGATCCTACGTGTTATTTAACCTAGCAAATATAAATAATATATAGCCTTAGTAGGATAAGGTATAAAACGTATTTAATTAGATACATCTCCAAAATTTAAGCTGGCGAATGCGGCACCTATTTAATAATATTTATAAACAGAAACCTCTCCTGCCTTAAAAAGTATATAATAGCTTTCTCTTCCTTTATCTATTTACTACTTGCTTTGGTATTAAGAAAAAGGCTATAATATTTCTACTTATAGCCTAATATTTATCTATTACGCTTAGACAAAATACTATCCCAACTATTACTATCTTTAAAAGTCGTATTTATTAACTTAAATTGTTACTTAATTAACTAAGACTTATATACAGATGCTAAGGGCTTATTATTTATATAAGGGTTAGTCGAGTTACATATTATAAAATATTAGTGAAGTCTTACTAGGGAAAGGCTAATAGTATAAACTAACAGTTTAGGGGGTTTCTAAAGAGCTAAATTAATTAATATTAAATAGGTAATCGGCGCTAGTAGCTCTAAATTAACTATTATTAGTAAAACCCTTACTAGACGTTGGACTGGTCGCTTTTAACTTATTAGAAATATCCATAAAGTAAACTTCGTTATCTGAATTAATAGATTTTATTAATATTAAAAATAATAATAATAGATCGCATTGCTAGAGTAATTAATTAAAGTATATCTTATATTAAAACTACAAGAGGTATAGTAGGAGCGTTAGTAGTAATTATAAGGATATTAAGCGGAATATATCTATTTAATAGAGCGCTAGGCGGTTAATAATGCAATAACGCTACTAATATAACTCCTCCTTAATGCACAAGCGCTGCAATTTTAAGAATTTTAGACATATATATGTAAATAATTTACATTATAGTGCAATTAGATTTATTTTAAAGACTAAAGAATTAATTTTAATTATATACCGAAATCTTAACTCCAAACTAGATATAAATAACTATTATTAAAGGCCTATAGTATTAACGGGTTAATATAGCTTCTATAAAAGAGCATTCTATACGCCTTTTTCTTTAATATAGTCCTATAAGTCTTAGAAATTCGCCTAGATTATAGTCTGCAATTTAATTAAAATAAATACTATATAGGAGATATTAAACATACTTGGACTAGTAATACGTTAGAGCGATTATATATTACCTTAGAGAAAGCAGATATATAGATAATATCCTATAATTTTTGCCCTCTACTTCTTCTATAAAAAAGACTAAGGAAATCCTATAAAGACTTAGGGAATAATTAAATTATCCTATAAGAGAGTAACTTTGTAGTCCTCTTATCTAGGCAAGTGCTAAGAATTTTACTTAATATTATATTATTAACTGTATGGGGGACTTATTAGTGTATATATATAGGATCTACCAGACCCCTTTGCTAGTTATTTAGGCCTATAGTAATTTAATTAGACAATAAACCGGTACTAGGACGCTTAGAATTATCTAACTCTAAAAGTACTATTTTCTAGCTTTGTAAGCTCTTTATAAATAAACTAATTCTAATAATAGGAGACGCTGTTTCTAGATCTAGCTTAACAGATTATAGGGTACTTAGTTGTTAATAAAGCTTAGTAATTAATATACTGTATTTAGAATCTCGATTCTAACTATAAGCAGCTATTAAAGTGCCAATAATTAATATAAGAGGCAGCTAGGTATAACGTATTAAGAAACTAATAGTTAGTGTAATTTAGTAAGTTATAGCTTTAATAAGCAAGCTAATAGTTAAATAAGTATCTATATTAAAGAGTAAAAAGCGGCTATAAATAGTTAGCGGAAATAGAATAAACTAGGGAATGGTTTAAAAGGAGCGGTAAAAATAGTAAAGAGGGTAGTAATAAATAAAAAATATAAAAAAAGTATTAAAGTAACTAGTAAAGTAAATAATAAAGGCAATTATATATCTTTAGCGTAACGGGGCGGAAATTAACTCTATATATTAGGTATTTCTATATCCTTTCCTTTAGATAGTACCCTTAGATCTATTAAGGCATCTTACTCTTTAGCTTCTTAAGGAAAAAATTATTATAAATTATGCATCTTACGCGCTAGTTAGAAAAGTAATCCTCTAATAGTACTAAGGCTTATAGCCTTCTATAACGGAACGAGCTATATTACTAAATATTTTATATTATACGCCTAATAAAGTTTACAACTTATATTACCTTCTATTTTAGCTAAAAGAGATATTTAATTTTTAACTACGTATTATAGGTAAAAGCAATATAGTTTAGAAGTTAATAATTACCACTATATTAACGCAGCTCCAATAAGGCCTTACGCCAATTATATTACTTTAATTAAATATTACGCACTTAATTAAAGCAATATAGTTTAGAGGCTAATAATTGCCACTATATTAGCGTAGCTTTAATAAGGGCCTTACACTAATTATATCGCTTTAATTAAATATTACGCACTTAATTAAAGCAATATATTAGCGTAAGACCTATTTAAGTCTTAGGAGCTAGAGATACGCTAGCGATTTACTAGAGAATTAAAAGTGGAGGGCACCCTACTACTCTTTTATCTTAATATAAACTATATAATTTATAACCCACTATTATAAACTCTAGTATTATAGCAGCCTTATATTTTATCCGTAATACCTCTAATAAGTAGCTTTAACCTTATCTCCCTAATATTATATATACTATTTAAAGGCTCTAAAAGCTTCCTATTAATACCTTTTAATATTCTTTACCTCTCTTAGAGAATAAATATAGCTACTATAATTTGCTCTATGCCCCTTTAGGAAGTAAGGATATCTAGCCTTCTTTAAGGAATAAAAATATTATTTAGCCTTTTTTAGGGAGTAAGAATGCCTAGCCTTTCTTAAAAAAAAGGATAATATTATCTAACTGTTCGTACTAACTTAATAGCACGAGTGAGTCGTATCCACGGGCACGAAATACATGTAGTATCGTATGCTTGTTTGGATGGTGACTGTCGATTATATGAAGCAGACTACGTGGTCTATATACTGATGCACCTCCCCCCTAATTAGTTAGTGCCTCATAAGTGCACCAGACGCGTAAGCGAGTGGTTGGTGCACTAAACGCGTAAACGCGTACCTGGTGTACCGAACGCGTAAGCACGCGTTTAGTACAACAGGTGCTGTAATTATACACTAGCAGTACTTAAAAAATAAAACCACCTATGTACAGCCTCCGTAATTACTTTAATAAAACCATAGAACATAAAGGAAAATACATAAGAAATCTCCCCCAAGGTGCCGTCTAGGCTGCCTTCCAAACGGTGCCCCAAGCTGGCCGTAAGTTCTGCTTACGGTCCGTAGAATAAACCATACGGCCTTTCAACGGGCAGTAAACGAGCCATAAGTTAGATTATAAGGGCCGCCAAGGCGCTAGTACTAAGCGAGCCAATAGCGATTTTCTATCCCGGGGATAGAAAATTGTAATTAGTTAATTTAACTACCCTATAAAATTTGGCAGGTTATATAAGTCCACTAAGTTCCACCGTAGCTTTCTACCGTTTTCCACCTATACCGTATAATGAGCCGTACGGCCTTCCAACGGGCCGTAGACGTACCATAGGTGCTCCGTTAGTCCCGTTCTACCCATTCTATAACTTCTAGGTTAAGCTTATTCGTATTAATTAGGGTTTTAAAAGCTTAATACGGCTTTGCCTTAGTTATAGCGTCTACTAGGTTGTCTCCGCTGCTAATTTATTTGACCTCTATAATCTCGCGCCGTTTATAGGCCTAACATAAGCATATAAGGTTAACCATAAGCCTCTTCTCTTATATTGTACCTAGTTTGACTAGGCAGTTATAAAGGGACTTTAAATTGGTGCATAGAACCAGGGGTAACTGCTTTAGTTATAGAATCTTCTAAACCGTTAATTTGATTGCGGCTGCTATATTAAAGCTATAGGCTAGTGCATATAGCTTAGAAGCTAGTACACTGCGGGTTACTTATTTGCACTTAATTAAAGACTAGTGCAGTATATTTACGTCCTAATTGCGGTCCGTAAGTACAATCATAAAGCCGATTTGTAATAATAGGTCTTTATTATTAGCGAAGAAGGCATCCGTAAATACCATTATATTAAGGGAATTTAGGTCCAGTGGTACAAAAGTAAGTCCTCTTATTACGTTGTCAATTTGCTATTAAATGCGCTTATTAAGCTACTTAATATTTTCTTCTTGCGGATCTACTGCCTAGGCCGTAAAGGACAAGTCGTAGGCAGATTCGGGTTGGCAGACTATGGCTATATAGGCGCCTCTTGCACGCTGTGCAGCGTATTAGTCCTTTATATTTATAGTCTTACGGGTCTCTCCGCAGGAACTAGTAAGGTCCGTAGGCTTTACTATAACAGGCTTTAGGTTTTAGGCTTGGCGTTCCTAAGTTAGCTTAATTAGGTTGCCCTTTTATATAATTAGGCCTCCATTAAACTTAATCGGATTCTACTTAGTTAACTACTCTCGCGGCTTTGCTAAGAACTTGGCCTTTTATAGTTTAGTTTCTTTAGCGTCTGTAAAGGTCTAGTCTGCTAGAAATAGGGTATTGTCTATTTAGAGTCTAACAATACTAAGGCCGTTTAATAGGCTGTATAGGAGGCAGGGGTCGTAGGTCGACTATTCCATTTTGAGTTTACTAATGTAGTGCTAGTAGTATATTTTAAACCAATGGTTTCTAGCTTCTAGTACTCCGTACAGAGGTTTTATAACCCATAGAATTATTCCTAGTTGTAGGTTAAGCTCAGGGGGTAGCCGTATAAAGATGTCCCTACTTAGGTAGGTATTAGACTGTATATAGGCTTGCGAGATATCCCGTAGGTAAAGAGCTACGGGTTTACTTTGCTATAGTCCGGGCGTAAGTGCAAGTATAATCCGTTGGCTGACTTATTGAATTGTAGGCGATTGCGTAAGGACTAAGCCCTTCCCTTAGTCGTTATAGGCTTGTACGATAAGCCTTAATTTTTTAAAAGCTTTATTAGTACCTAGGTGCTTAATTTTGTTAATAAAGCGTAAGTTAAATATACGGACGCCTTGCGGAACATCTTTCTCCATTATAACCGCAAAGACGCCCTTTTTAAGTAGTCCGTTAATCTCTTTACGTTGTAAGTCCGTAAAGGGGGTTTCCTATACTAGAACTAATATATCTATAGGCGGAGATTGCCTTGCGGATATTCCTGCGGAGGTTAGGTAAGTCTCTATTATAATATTCTTAGTTATAGGGTGCTTTCGGGGGCGTCCTTAACCGCGCTTTACAGTAGGTATAGCGGGTTTAGTAGGTTTCTGGAGGACTTCTAAGGTAAGTAAGGGTGCTTCTAGCTTATTTAATTCGGTGGTCGCTTCTAGTTTGTCTAGTTTAGCGGTTACCTCCGGTTTATTTAGCTCGGCAGTTGCTTCTAGTTTATCTAGCTTAACATTATAGGTGTCTTTGGGCCAAAAGTAGGGTTTTATAGACGTACTCCTAAAGCTGGTTAGGCCGCTAGAAAGTTATACATAGCACGTCTTATTTTCTATAGTTAGTAAACAGTAGGGTCTAGTCCACTTACCGCTTTTATGCTATATAAGGACTTTAGAGTTAAGCGGGAGGTCGTGTACTAGGGTTATGTTAGGTCCGTTGCGGTAATATAGGGCATTATTAACAGCTTGTTTGGCCTATAGCTTAACTATCTTAGCTATCGCCTTCCGTATTGCAGCTACTTATTCTATAATAGACGGGGCAGGAGGATCTAGGTTACTTATCCTTAGGTAGGCTCCGTAGACCAAGAGGGTAGGTACTAGTCCATCTAGGCTAGCAGTGTCGTTAACGGCTTTTACGGCCATCTATAGAGCTAGTTCCTTTTAAATGTCCTTATACTCGTCCGTAATAATCTAGTAAGCTCTCTATAAGGCTAGGTGAGCTTACTTAATAAGCCCAACGGACTAATACGCCTTAACTAGAACGGCTTTTGTTAATATAGCCATGGCCGTAGCATACTACTGGAATTTCTTACTAATGAAGTTCCTACTGGCGTTGTGGGTGATATACTTAGGAGGTCTAACGTATGTGTTAATCCAGCAAGTCCGTAAAATATCCCAAGTATGCTTTGCGGATATATTTTACAACTAATAGGCGGCTTAATAGCGGGTTGCCTCGTTAATTATATATAATACTGGGCTGCCGTTAATATATATAATGTCTACGTATACTAAATGGTTGAAGTTAAGATCCTTATAAAAGGTGAACTTAAATTGGCCTAGGGAACGTCCGTATTTCTAGCAGTAGGAGCAGTATTTAGTTAGGTGGTTAATTGCCTTCCTATTAACGTCGTTATGTCCAGAACGTTTAAGGACTCTATGCAGCTTTTTGGCTAACAGGTGGCCGAAACGGCGGTATAGGCGGTGGATTTCCGTACTGCTAAGGTAGCACGGGTTATAGTCGAAAGATTCCTAAATATAAGTCCGTAAAGTCTCTCCCTATATAAGGAACGGGTGTCCAAATCGTTATATAATTAGTAGGGTAATATACTTACTTCCTAGGGCAGTTATGGGGCCAATTAGGGTATCCGTAACGTTATTATAGTATACCTATAACCTATCTATATCCGTAAGGTAGAGTAGGAAAGGGGTGTCCGCCTTTACTACGTAGAAGTTAATTAGGCCAATTGGAGTCTTAACTACTACTAATCCGATTAATGCAATTAAGCTAATGCCGAATTAGATGGTTACGGCCCCAGTTTATATAATATCAATATCCGTATTATTATTTGTGGTGGTCCTATATACGAGGTATTATCTATAGCCTGCGGTAGATTTCTTAGAGGCACCTATGTCGATCATAATACTATAGAATTCCTTAGGGGTATAGCGTTTTATGGTAATATATGCAAATAGGTCCTACTTATAATCTATAACGTCCATAACGGGGGTGCTTACGGAATAGTTTTTAAGCGTAACTAAGTATATAAAGGAACGGTCGGCTAATACAGTCGTAATATTAAAGGCTTAGCTATCCGTAAAAGGTCTAAAAGTGGTTAGGAATATCTCTAAGGTCTCTTATTCCTAAGCGTTTAAGTTAAAGTTAATTATAAGGGCTTCTATTAACTTATTAGGGGGCTCTTCTACTTCCTCTCCTTTGTATTCTAAAATGAACTGGCTAATATAGCTATCAAGTCTCTTCCTAGACTTGTTATGTTCTTCCTAGGTATACCTTATAGACCAACATCCTTCTTTACCGCACATAAAGCACTTCTGGCTGGTTTATCTACGGGGGTATATTTTTATACGGGGGTTACTATAGGGGTTATAGGTAGGACTTAGTCGGTACGGGTGCTGCTAGCGGTAGCGGCGGTCTATAAAGTAGACGTCTAAGTCTGTTTATGGATATTAAATATCCGCAATAAAGGCTTAAGTACTGCCTGGTGGGTTTAAGACTTTATACGTTATAATAGAGGAGCGTAAATCATTAATAAGGCCAGCTAAGGTATCTGCAGGCTTATAGTAGGCGTACTTGTAGGGCTCTACTTCCTAATAGGCCGTAATAAGTTTATTATACAGGAAGTCGTCTGTTCGAAGCTTAGCGTTAAGGCCGTGCTATAGGTGCCGGAGGTCTTTAATAAAAATTTGCAGGCACTCTATAGTCGATTTTTTAGTGTTCTTATTAATTACGGTCCGTAGCTTGGTCGCATTCCATTAGGTAAGGATATTACGCTTATATTCCGGTCCTTTAAAGTAGTTACGGGTAGCTTCGCATAGCTTATTAAAGGGAACACCAAGGGGGTTACTCTTAAGGTTAGTATAGTAGTGGTTAAGTGCTAGGCCGCGCAGCATAGTAGAGTAGGCTTGGCTGAACTCCTATTTAGGAATATCGGCCTTCTGACAGAGGTCCGTAAAGATAGTCAGTTTAAAGTTAAAGTTGTCGTTTTCACCGCTATACTTAGATTCGTCGGTATAGAGCTTAGCCAGGTTAGCGAGTTCCTTACTATAGGTCTTCGCTTAGGTGCGTTGCGGATCTATAACTTACAGATCTATGGCTTGCGGATATGTGGCTTACGGATATATAGTTTATAGATATATAGCTTACGGATTTGTGACTTAGGCAGGTTGCGGATCTATAGCTTTGTTAACGGAAGGGTTTTAGTCCGTATTTTGGTTTACGGGGGTATTACAGTCCGTAACTTGGGTACTAGGTATACTTTAGCCCGTAAGATTAATTCCAAAATCGCTTAGGTTTATAGGACGAATTTGGTTAAGTAGGTTAGGTATAAGGCTAGCGATGCTATTAAGTTTAGGAGAAGCAGAGAGATTATTCGTGGCTTTAACCTAGTCTAGGATTTTCTCTTTAGTCTATTCCATTTGGTCTTTCTCCTATATTGTATTATATAAGGACTATGCAACAGTAACTCATTTATCCTTTTTAACCTATATACCTTAGTAACGTAAAAGGGTTCGTAGGTTACGGATGGTAGTAGGGTTATAAGCCTTAAGAATAGCTTCCGTAAAGTCCGTAAAGTCTTCCTTATATTACTCCTATAGGTCGTCGTTTAGAAGCTTATAGTGTCCGTATTTAAGGATTTTGAAATTAATATAGTCGTTAACGTCGTCCGTAGACGTAAGGTCAACTCCTTAGCTCCACTTCTTTTAACCTTCGCTGATTTGCTTGCTTATATCTGCCATATTATATAGCGTTGTATATCTATATAAGCTATAGCGGGTCGTAGTAGCTTATAGTGGGTGGAGGTCTTATAACAGTCCGTAAAATCAATTAGCGGGTGGTGTAGTAGGAATAGGGGTTTAAGGTTCGAAGGGGGTTCCGTAAAGGTCTATATTCGCGTCTATAACTTCTAGTAAACCGTACTAAGACTTAAATAAGTATACAGAGTTAGTAATAGTCCGTAATCCCTAACTTCCGACCTTCTAGCAGGTCGTACTAGGAGTCTAAACGGGTAGTCGCTGTCGAGTATCGCTCGGGGGAGGTATCGAGTGATTGCTAATCTGTGCGCGCTTACTGATCAGTGTTCGTACTAACTTAATAGCACGAGTGAGTCGTATCCACGGGCACGAAATACATGTAGTATTGTATGCTTGTTTGGATGGTGACTGTCGATTGTATGAAGCAGACTACGTAGTCTATATACTGATGCGTCCTCCCCCTGATTAGTTAGTGCTTTATAAGTGCACCAGACGCGTAAGCGAGTGGTTGGTGCACCGAACGCGTAAACGCGTACCTGGCGTACCGAACGCGTAGGTACGCGGTTGGTACGATAGGTGCTGTAATTATACAGATATTAATCCTTTAAGAATTTACCTATACCGTGTAAATAATCTTTAAAAATACTAAAAAATGCTTTTACTTTTTAGTCCCTCTAAGACCTACTTTTATACTCTCTTAGTCTCCAAGAATTCCTCTAATATATCTTAGCTGTATTAAGAAAAAGATTACACTTTACCTCTTTAAGTAGAGGTTACTATTTAAAGGCAAAATTTATTTAATTTTAACTTAAATATTAAGACTGCTGGAGATTTTACTTTAGTGCAGTAAGGTCTTTAAGAGACTTTTATAAAACTTATACAAAATCCATCTTAGTTTAATACCGTTTAGCACCTTAACTAACCTTAAGTATTAACCTTAATTTTCCAGTTAAATACCCTTAAATCTTCTCTGCTACTCTAAGAAAACTATTACCTATTTAGGGAAATTACTATAAACGAAATACTACTAAAGTTTTTAAATAAGGATATTATATAGCCGTATGGAATTATTAGTTATACTAATAATATTTCTTAATTATTTTATAATTAGTACTACTCTTTACTTATAAAAGTAAAAGGTGTTCCAATTCTATTAAAATATTAGGCTTAATTATACCGTGGCGTAGTAAAAGAGTCTTAGGAAACCTTAAAAAAGGGCTATTTAGAGTAAAAGGTATTAATATATCTAATTTATATTAAAAGCCCTACCTATATTTACTAATTATACTTTATTTTATAGACTATTATATTAATATATAGTATATATTTTAGTAAAACTACTTTTTAGGAGGACTTTTCTACGGTTAATAAGAGCTTTAAGCATAGTAGGCGTATAAAATAGATAGAAATAGTATTAAAAGCTTAGTTAAAATGTCAAACAATTAATACCGAGGATATTGTAAGGGCAAGAGCTAAATATTAAGGAAAATTGCTAAGTTTTAACAAAGTTTTTATGTATTAAAAAGGTTTAAAGGTAGAGGTATATAAGAGTAATTACTAAATTACTCAGAAATACCAAGAACTTAAAGGGGAATGTCGGCCTTAGGATAATAATAATCTTAATTAGCGCAATAAAATAATAAAACATTTTTTATAGTTTTTCCTTTTATTTTTCCCAATAAATTATAAGTGCGTATTTAGAATTTATAATAAGATTTAGTATCTACTACGTTAAAAAATTCGTACTTACAGCGCATGCCCGCTTTTAAGATTTTCTTAGAAAATTTAGTAGATAAGGCCAAATTCCTAGTAGCACCCCTTAAGAATAGTTACCTTTACTATATCTAAACCTCTATTAAACTATTACCAAACGGTTACTGGATGGTTACTTTTTAGTTTTAAAGAAGCTTTAAGCTAATTTTACTGGTAATTATATGCCTTTAGAAACCTGGCGCTAGGTTCTATTATAACAGTCCATTAAGTACTAAAAAAAGAACTAAATATTTTTTTTTTCTTAGAAAATATATAAAATATAATATATTATTTTATACTTTTAAAGTAAGTCTAACTCCGCGCCCTATTTTATATTAAGGCGTACTAGGTATTTCTAGGCATTAACTAAGCCGTATATAGAATTTTGCTAACTTTTCCAAGAAAGGGGCTTATCTTTAGTGGTAATATTAAGATTTGGCCTAAGTGCGCGTGGCCTGGGCGGTCTAAGCCCGCTTAGACGTCGGACTGTTACTTTTTTAGTTTAAAGGTTCACTTCTTATTTCTATAAACGGCATATAAATAGACCTAAAAAAAGTTAAAGTAATTGTAAACTAGTAAAAACCTAAGAATGTTAAGGACGTATGAGCCTTTATAGGATTTACTAATTTCTACTAATAGTTTACCAACAACTTCTCCGCTTTAGTTTTGCCCCTTATAGCTCTAACCTAAAAGGATAAAGCCTTAATCTTTAATAGGGAATATAAGAAGGTCTTTACTTATTTAAAGGTTATATTTACTACCGCGCCTGTACTCTAATACTTTAACCTAAACTAAATAAGTATTATAGAAGCTAACTTATCTAACTATATTACTAGAGACATTCTGTTTTAATATAATAAAGATAGAGTATTATACCCCATAGCATACTACTTAAAATAACTAAGCCTAGCTAAATATAACTATAAAATCTACAATAAAGAGTTACTAGCTATTATTAAATGTTTTAAACAATAGCGACCTAAACTAGAAGGCGCTAGATTCCTAATTAAGGTCCTTAGTAACTATAAGAATCTATAGTACTTTACAACTATAAAACAGCTAAGCCATTATTAGGCCCGCTAGTTAGAATATCTATTCTATTTCCGATTCTTAATTATATACTACTTAGGCGTTTAAGGTTAGAAGCCTAACACCTTAACCTAATATTTATAAGACGCGCTAGCACTAAAAGAAGCACGCTCTTACTAAAACTAGACCCTACTCTATTTTAAACTATTTAACCCTCTTATAAAGACCTTATAGTATACGTTCTTAAAATAACTAATTAATTAATTAAACAGATTATAATTAATAAATACTTAAATAATAAGTTTATCTAAGAGACTCTTAAGCTAATCTATAATAGCGTTAGACGCTTTAAGAAGATCTCTAAGTAAATATAAAGCTCGTGGAAACCGCTTATATTATTAAAACCGTTTAGTTATCCCTAATTACAATAAACTTAAGCTTAAGCTCCTTAAACATATATATAATTTACTAGTAGCCGGCTACCTAGGCTAAGGAAAAACCCTAAAGCTGCTCTAATGGGAGTATTACTAGCTAAATATATATAATATAATACAAAGGTACGTCTCTAGCTATTACATCTACTGATAAGCTAAAGCTTTATATAAGACAATAACGGCCTTTTAAAGCCACTACCTATTCCGGACCAAAGATGGAAAGATATCTTAATTAACTTTATTATTAATCTCCCCGTAAGTAAAGGCTATATAAATATTATAGTAGTTATAAACTTACTGTCTAAAATAAGACACTTAATCGCCTGCCCTAATATATTAACACTTACTATTATTTAACTATTCCTAAATTACGTATAGAAACTCTATAGACTCTCTAAAATAATTATCTCTAATAAAGGTAGCTAGTTTATCTCTATATTAAAAAAAAACTAACTACCTAACTCCGTATTAAAGTACTATTATTTATAGCATACTACCTAAAAACGGATAGCTAAATAAAATGTGTAAATGCTATAATAGAATAGTATATTCGGATATATACATTATACTTATAAAATAACTAAATTAGCTAGCTTATATTTACTAAGTCCACTATAAATAATTCCGTCTTAAAAACTATAAAGGTCTCCCTATTCCTAGCTAATTACGGCTAGTATCTATAAATAGGTTTTAAACCTTTTAGTAATATTCCTTACCCCGCTTATTACACTCTATAAGTTATAAAAGTAAATAAATTTATAGAGAAGATAGAGGAACTATAGTAGTTCCTTACTAATGAAATAATATAGGCCTAATTTATTTATAAAGCCGTAGTGAATAAGAAATAAACCCTAGCGCCGGCCTACTAAATTAATAACTTTATTTAGCTAGATATAAGAAACCTAAATATAAAATAACCCGCTAAGAAACTTAATTAGAAGAACGCTAGCCCTTATAAGGTTAAGAAGGTCGTTTTCTCTTACTCCTACTAATTAAAGCTCCCTAATATAATTAAAATCCACCCTATATTCTATACATTAGTCCTCTACCCTACTACCCCTATATTAGACGCCCTACCTAGATAAATATAAGACCCTCCCCTACTAGTCAAAGTAGATAGTAAGAATAAGTACTTTATTAAAAGAATTAATAATATTAAGTATAATAAACGGAAACGCTAATATATATATCTTATAAAATGGAGAGGCTATACTAAGCCCTTATGGGAACCCGTTAACTCTATAGGACTTATATAAGCTATAAAAGACTTTTATAAACTTTACCTAGAACTACTATAGCCCTATCTCGCAGAAGCTTAAGTTTAAAGGGGGGGTACTATTACGGGACACCCCCGTAACACCTTATATACATTTACCTATTTCTACTAACTTAGTAACTAAAGACTAACTATAAGATAGCAATCTAACAGCAATCTATAGCAATTTAATAACAACTTGCTATATCCTACTATATTCTACTAAGTTCTACTAAGTTCTACTAAGTTCTGCTAGGACTACTACCTAAATCCTACTTTACTCTATATACGTGTTAACTAAGCAACTAAGTCCATAATATATACCCTTTCTTCCCATTTTCCTACCTTCTTTCCTTATGTAATATCTTGACCTTCTTATACAGTTTATGTATATAGCTTAATAATATCTACCTTACTATATATTGTCGCCGCTTATACTCACTCCGTAATAAAAGGTCTCGTTAATTAAAGGAATAGAATACCGGTCCTTTTAAGTAATAGTGTTTAGCTTTTAATAGTCGATATAAAAACAAAGGCCTCTATTAGGCTTTTTTACGAATAGGATAAGGGAAGTAAAAGGGGCTTAACTTAGCTTAATAAACCCTTTATCCAGGTTATTAATTAAGTACTACTTTATTACTTTTAGCTTATCCATTAATTATTAGTAGAAGTGGCTATAGCCTAGCGAGTTATTAGCTTCTAATTAAATCTTATAATTATATATCTGGTAAGGAGGTAACTTATCTAAAGCTACTTTTAAGAATACATCCTTATAATCTATATAAATAGTAAAAAGGATGCTTTTAACTAGTTCCTCGTCGGTTTCCTTAACTAGCTTTTCCTCCCTATTATTAATAATTTGGTCTATTTTATATAGGCTTATTATAAAGACCTTATTATCCTTCTAGTATATATTAAAGTAGAACGCTATAGCGCTAATTATAGCGATATCTACTATAGGGGGGTTATATAACAATAGGGGTGTATATAACTTTAGGGGCTTCTAGGGTACTAGCGTTATTATTACTCCTTTTAGCTTCTATTACATCTTTTAAAGGTTATCCCTTATATCCTATTAATACGTTCTTTTCCATACTGGTTAAATCTACGCGATTTAGATATTATCTACGTCACTATCTATCTCGCTTTTATACGTAAAGTCCTCTTTAAATATAGCGCTTTAGGAAAGTATCTTTATTAGTACAGAGTTCTTTTTAGCTTCGCGGCGGGCGTTTTTTTAGATAAAGGCTAGGTTATAGGCCTAGATATCCTACTAGTAGGTAGGGTTAGCCTTAGCAGCTAGTATCTTATAATTAGTTTAGATTTCCCTAATAAAGAAGGGTAGTTTTAGCCCACCCTCCGGCTAGATAAATTGTCTTTATTATGCGTTTAGCCAAATATTAAAATAGGATATCTATTTTCGGCTAAGGATTATATTATAGGACCTTAGGTCTAGAATGCAAGAAGGGATACTATATTAGCGTTGTCCATTAAAAGCAATATATAACTTTAAGACGTAGGTAACCGGCTAACTAGCTTAGCTATTATAGCCTTTTACCTAGATAGGCTTCTCTAATCGGGTGGCTTTTATATTTAGAAATTTGGCAACATTATTTATATAGGCAGTATTTATAAAGGCGAAGCTATATGCTCTAGTGTTAATAAGGGCGGTTATATTTACTCTATATCTATTTTAAAATACTATATATAAAACGGTAAAATACTTCCCACCTATTAACTAACTAAGATTAATCTTTTTAAGATCGATAGGGTACCCTAAAGGGGAGTCTTTCCATAAGGTTCTTTTTTTCCTAACTTGTTAGACGTTTCTCCTTTCTCTATCTCTTTAATATTACCTATATTCTTTAGCTCTAAGCAAGATAAGGTAAAGTAACCCTCTTTATTATAGTTATAGTACGTAGCCAAGGTAGGGTTAATTAGGGTATTGCGATAAGTATTAGTTAATAGTATAGTACGTAGCTAGTTAGGCGAGGCTTATTAGTACGTAGATATAACCGCCTTTAGTGTAAAAGCCATTGTAGCTTATCTTCCTACTCTAGCTTCTATAGGTGTAGTTAATAATTTTTAACTTCTATAAGCCCTTTTTTATTAATTAGAACGGGCATTAATTCGCTTTAGTTCTAAATTAAGCAATAGACATTAGGCTGCAAGTTTTTAATAGGTTAGTAGGTCGTCTAAGGCTACCGTAATCTTCTCTTATAGTTAAACCGTTAACTTATTATATAGGTCTAAATAGTAATTTTTAAGGGGAACTTGACCTTCGCCTACTAAGTATAAGAATTAAGTCTAAAACTTAGTAAAGAATTGGTTTAACTTTATTATTAAGCCATTATAGTTATAACGCGCGTCCTATACTTTATTTGGGTTTATATATATAGCGGCTAAATACTATAGTATTTTACTAACAGATATAAAGCGGATAGGGAAGTTGTCCTCAAATTTGGCTTAAAGGTGACGTTAGGCATCTCCTATAGTTTAACTAAAAAGGTAAAGCATCTTAGCTTCTTTAGAGGGGAAGTAGTTATAGTTAACACGGAGTTTTCCTTATACTTAGATCCTCTAATTTTTAAAGGTAGGGTCTATCCTATTAAATAGGGGTTAGGGGTTAAGGAGCTTAACGGACTTTAATTACTTTGTTATTATATCCGTACTCCCTAGTATATTATATTTAGTAGAGTAAATATATTAGCTAGGGCTTTAAAAAGGGGAAGCTAGGCTAATTTATAGGGCCGTAAGGCTTTCTAGGATCTTTTATAGGGTCTCTTGCGTATTTTTTACTTTAAGATAATTAGCTTTTTAGCTAGCCATAAGGGCGCGAATCTGCTCGCGTATGTCTATAATATTATTATTATCTTCAATTTCTAATCCTAATTAGATCTTAGGTTCCTCTTAGGTAAAGGCAGCTCTCTTAAATAAGCTTACTTTAGGTACCATTATTAGTTTCCTAGGATTCGTCGGTATTATATACTTTAGTTTTAATTCTAGGGGTATAGGTCTAGTCCTGTCTAGCTTATAAAGTAGGATATTATTAAGGCCTTCCCAGGCAGCATAGAGTTGTTTTAGTGTCTAAGTATAGCGCGTTAACGCGTTATTACAGATAAAGTTTCTTTTAGGGTAAAATATTATTAAGGCCTTCCTAGGTAGTATAGGGTGAGCTTAGTATAATATTATGGCTTATATAAATACCTCTAAACTAAAGCTTATAGAATGCTATATTACAAAGATATTAAGCTAAAAAGAAGGGAAAAAGGGTTATTAAGACTGATGTAAATAAATATATAGGGTAAGCCGCTAAGGCGCTAGCTCTGGGCGAGCTAATTATAGGTCGGCAGAATATAGTAGAATTTGGCAGGTAATATGCGATAGCGCCGTTATAAAAAGGCCTTTACTTATCTAAAGGTTATATTTACTACCGCGCCTATACTCTAATACTTTAACCGAAACCAAATAAGTATTATAGAAGCTAACTTATCTAATTACGTTACTAAAGGTATCCTATCTTAATATAATAAGGATGGAGTATTATACCCTATAGTATACTTCTTAAAATAACTAAGCTTAGCTAAATATAACTATAAGATCTATAATAAAGAATTACTAGCTATTATTAGATATTTTAAATAATAGTAACCTAAACTAGAAGGCGCTTGTTACAGTGCTATAATAAAGTAGACTAAATAACTACGTTATAGTATAAAGAGGGGAAGGTGGAAAGGGGGTATTATATATAAATAGTAGGGCCGGCCACCAAGTTACTAGTAGTGAGCCAGCTAATAATAGGAAATAGTACGAGACAGTATAAAACAGTATGCGTTAGGTTAGTGCCGTAACAGTACTCCTTTCCCCTAGATGGTTTAATCCCTAAACTAAATAAATAACTTAAAAATAGGCAGTGTACGGAGTTGCCTATTTTTTACCGCAAAGATATTAGTTCCGCTTACCGCCCTTAACTAAGCCAATGGCGATTTTCTATACCGGGCATAGAAAATCCTAATTAGTTAGTTTAGTAAGTAAGGTTAGCAGAACTCTATACCACCACTTAAATTAATCCGCGTGGCGTTTCTTAGCAAGAATTTGGCTAATTAGACAACTTTAACCGCTAGTTAAAGTTCTATAACATCTTAACTACTACAAATTTTAATACGGTGGTCGGCCGTAACTTTAGCATAACTTTTTTTTATCTTATGCCCAGTCTGGGGGTCCTAGCTTTTTAGAGTGTTGCTTATAGAAGCGCTATACAGCTTATTTATAACCCTTTAGGTCTTCCTCTAGCTACTAGGTTATGTCCTTATAATATTTCCATTTAATCTTATAAGTTAGGCCCTAGGGGTCTTCGTTATATATATTAAGGATTTTCTTAAACTCTTATTTGTCTTCTATATTGCCGTTATTATTTCTCTTTGCCACTCGTCCTTATATATTACAGCGCTCTGCGGTATTAATATTTGCTTAGCTAGGGATCTCTTTAGCAGCCTAGAGGCGGACCTTAGATATATAAAAGGATTTATTTACTTAGATATAATCCGGGAGGTCTACTATAACTACCTTTTAGTATACTGCGAGTACGGGGTACAGGCCGTCCTATTTCTTCTTAAGTTTGTTTATCTTTATATTTTCTAAGCTAACTATAACTATATCGCCTTTATAGAATAACGCGCTCTTATCCCTACGGGTATTAGTATTATCTTTATAGCATTGCTATAAAATCCAGGCTAGGGCCTTAAGCTATATTAATATCCGCTTAAAGCGGTTGGCTATAAAGTCTGCGCGGAAGAACTTCTTCTTTACTTATACTAATAGTATTAGTAAATAGGGGCTAGCAGGCTTAATTCCGAGGTAAGGGTTAAAGCTATAGTTTATAAAAAATAGGGAGGTGCCTATACTCTTATTAACTTAGTTATTCGTAGTAAACTTAGCGAGCGGTAGGTAGTTAACCCAGTTGTCCTATATAAAGCTAATAAAAGCATAGAGGTATTTATTTACGGCAGCATTAATAATTTTAGTTTAGCCGTCTATTTTTAGGTATTAGGCTAAGCTTAGTTACAAAATTGTCTTAAGGCGTTTACTTAGTCGTTACTAGAAGTCGCTAATAAATTATATACCATAATTAGAGATAATTGTGCTTAGTACACTATAGAGCTTATATACGTTATTAATAAAGCTATTAACTAGCTCCTCTATTAAGAGTTCTATTACTAAAATAAGGTATTATATTTTAGTTAGGCAGTCTATAATAACAAGGATATATTTATATACCTTACCATAGCATTAGTATACTAGTAGCGTTATAATATAGTTAATTAAGATATTAGTTTATAGGTAGGCGGGTAATTCTAGTAGCTTTAGGAAACTAGGTGGGGTAGAATAAGGGGTTTTAATATAAAAGTATAGGGTATAGTTTTTAATAAAGGTAGCTATAAACTAGGAGATTCCTAGCTACTAGTATATTTAGTTTAAAAGGTTAAGAGTTTTAACCTAGCTAGGGTAATTAGTGGGGCCGCTACTATAAGAGTAATAGGTAACTTCTAGGTAGAGGTCTAGGGTGTTAGGGACGAAGAGATATTAGTAAAAGTAGACCTATTTATCAATAATACTATATTCTAACTTATTATAACGGAGTAATTTCCTAATCTTCTTTAGCTAATAGCGAGCTTTCTAATTATATAGGGCCGCCACTATATCTCTTGCGAGTTCGTTCTCCTAGTATCCTAGCTAAATTAGCTTGTCTAGTAACTTTTCGGCTATTTTAGGGTCTAAAGCGGCTATAAACTCCGCGTTATTATAATTACGGAACTTATATAGTAATTCTTCTAAGATTATAGGGTTAACTTTCTAGGGCGGTATAATAACTTGGGCTCGGTAGCGGAGGCGTTTATTATTAGCGTCCTTAGGCCTTATTCCTAGTAGCCGGCTTAAGGCGTTAGGGAGCGTAGCTTTACTACTAGGTCTATATATAATTATAAAGTTAAACTATAAGAGGAACTCTGCCTACCGGACTTAGCGCTAATTTAGCTGCTTAGTAGTTATAAACGTCTATAGGTTCTTATAGTCGGTAATAATTTTAAACGGCTCCTTAGTCCCTTATAGCTTAGGACGCTATTCCTCTAAAGCCTTAATAATAGCTAAGAGTTCTTTATTATAGATCTTGTAGTTATATTCTAGCGCAGAGTGCTTTACGGAGAAGAATGCAACCGGTTTTAATTTTCCGTTATTATTATACTAGGAAAGGACTCTGCCGAAAGCCTAATTTAATATATCTATTTCTACTACTATTTTCTTTATATAGTTATAGTATACTAATACTAGTGCTAAAGTAAAGGCTCCCTTAAGGGCCTTAAACGATTTGGCTTATTCTAGTCCCTATAGCTATCCGGTATCCTTCTTTAGGAGTTTTATTATAGGTATAGCGATAGTAGAGTAGCCTTAGATAAATTGTTAGTAGAAGTTCGCGAAGCTAAGAAATTATTATAGTTCTTTAATTAATATCGGGTCCTTCTATTTCTGTAAGGCCTATACTTTCTTAGGGTCTATAGTTATACTCTTAGTTAAAATAATTAAGCTAAGGTATTTTATTTTAGTAGAGTAGAACTTAAACTTATTAATATTAATCTAAAGTCCAGCATTACCAAGTCTTTAAATGACTTTATTTATATACTTAGTGTACTTAGCGTATGTTTTAGAAAAAATAAAGACGTTATTAAAGTAGGCAGTGTAGTAGTTATTAAGGGCATTATATAGAATATAGCGGGTGCGTTATAGAGGCTAAATAGTATAACTAGTATCTTATAGAGTCCGAACTAGGTAATGAATGCTATAAGCTACTTATAGCCCTTTATAATCCAGATCTGGTTAAACATAGTAATTATATTAAGTTTAGTAAAGTACTTAGCACTATAAAGTACGTTAAGTACCTTATGGATTAGTAGTAGTGGATACTAATTCTTAATAGTAACTATATTTAGGCCTTAGTAGTTATAGTAGATTTATATACCGTCACCAGGCTTAGCAGCAAGGAGAAGTAGTACGGTAGCTAGTAAGGTTAATTTGCGGATAAAACCCTTATCTAGTATCTTATTAATCCACTTCTTTACATACCTAAGTTTAGTAGGTAAGAGTAGTCTATTTTTATAGTATAGGGCCTAGTTTCTAGGGATAATCTTAATTTTATAGTCCTATGGTTAGTAAGGGGGCAGCCTATCTACGTTTTTAGGGAGGAAGTACTTAATATATTCACGAAACTCCTTTAGTAGGCGTTATAGAATGTCTTTGTAGGTTAATCCTAGTTTACCTTTTAGGAAATTTTTAATATTAGTATTAACTATCTTCTGATATAAAAGCTCGGGTTTAGTTTTTAAATTTATCTTAAGGAAGTCGTAAAAATAGGGGGAGAGTACTTTATAGGCTTCCTTTATTATATAGTCGCCTTCTACTAGCCAGCGAAAAGACTTTTCTAATAGGTTTAGTACTTCTATTAGGCCTATAGGCAGCTCTCCAAGCAGCTATCAGTGCTTATCTTATTTAACTAGTTTTACTAGCTCCGCTATATAGATCCTTATTACCTTTATATCTTTTTATTTACAGAACTAGGTGAAATTAATAGCATAAGTGTATTTAATATTATTTAGGTTAGGGCGTATCTAGTTCTCTAGTGCTACGGCTAGGCTAGTATAGCTTAGTTGGCCTAAGGGGGCGGAAATAAGGCGGCGGCCCTATACGGTACGCGCGGGAGATAGGTGTAAGGTTAGGCGTTATGGTGGCGCGGTTTCTATTATCCAGGTCTTAATAGTTCTATAGCCAGTCCTTACTATAACGCGAGCTATAGTATACGTATATAGCATATAGCTTAGTTCTAGGTATTGGGCTAGGTAGCTAGGGTTTAAATAGTGCCTAGGTTAGGGTTAGATTCTTAGTAATAGCAGCGCGAAGCGGACCTTCTTCTTTAGTCTCGGCAGGGCTAGCTAGCCTATCGTTTTAGTCTTAAGTGCTAGGGTAGTCCAGTCTTCCACTATCTCGTTTCTTTGTAGCTATATAGGTTCCCCTTTATTAGGAACGTCTTCTACTATTAAGGCTTTATATATAGTCCTAGGCACTAGGCTTAATAGTGCTAAGTATCCATATAGGGCGTCCCTACTACCATTGGTTATCCCCTATAGGAGGTAGTGCCTAGAGTAGTAGTCTAAGTTAAAGCGGATCTTAAGTTTCCTAAAGCTAGAACAAAGCTTATGCTTCTAAAGCTAGGGCATACCTAGGATAATTAGGGTAGTAGGCAAGAGTTTAGTAATAAAAAAGAGTATGGCTTTAGTATAAAGGCCAATTAATATTTAGGTGGTGAAGTAGTCCGTAATAAGCGAAGTTAGAATGCCGTTTACGAGGCGTAGTAGCCTAGGTGCTAGCAGCTTCTTAGTTATAACGTTATACTTTCTTATAATAAACTCTACGTTAGTAAATGCCATTATAGTACTACCGGAGTCCACTAGGCTTACTATATTAATATAAACTTAGGGGTATAGGTTATGTAATAAGGAGAGTTAGGTTTAAATAAGGATTAATTTCTTATTATTGTTTACTAATCTAAGATTAAGTAGCAGCTTACTAATAAAAAGGATTAATTAATCTAGTAATAGGGACCTAATCTTCTTGTCTTCCTCCTTATATAGTTTAAACCCTTAAACGTAACTTAGTTTAAGGGTCTGCCTTTTAATAACTAGGGTATAAGGCTGTTTTAGTAGGGCGGTCTAGTATCTATCTAGCTAGCGGTATTAGTGTCGGTCTTAGTTAGGGTATAGGAAGATAATACCTCGCTAATAACGTGGCTGTGTTTATATTCGCTAGCGCGGAGTTGCTAATACTAGGCGTTGTTAACGGGTTAGGCTCCTATATAGGGTATAGTTTAGAGTAACTAAGCCGTAGGGTTAAAAGGGGGGGTTTATCCGCCGCGGCTATAATAGGCTCCGCGGTTATTAGTTCGCGTCGTTTAACAGGGTAGCATTAAGACTAGGTTTACTATCTTAGTAGGGTTATAGGCGTCCTTTTAGTGGCCGGGTAGGCTATAGGTAAGGCATAGTCTATTATTAACGCGGCGCTTACACTCCATGTCTAAGATTTTATTAAAGTCTATAGGTTTTCTAGTTACTACTAGGGTTAAGGTTAATATAGGGGCAGGGGCTTAGGCAGGTAGGCGGTGGTTAGCGTTTTTCTTAAGGTTGGCTTAGTGTATATAGTTTATAAGGTTCTTAGCGAATACATCTATCTGCTTACTCTAACCTGTATAGTTACTGTCGTTAATTTCGTAAGTAAGTCTAAGTACCAGCTTTTCCATCTTTAAAGAGATAAACTTTTAAAGTAGGTCTACCTTCTATTCGTCTGTCTTCTTAACGCGGACTATTAGCTTATTAAGCTCTCCCTTCTAGGACCAGTAATTACGCTCGCCCTAGGGAAAATAGTTAAGCTTATTCTTTACGACCTAGGTTATATTAAGGACCTCGTAGTAGGCAGTAAGGTCTTTAAGTATATCTTCTTTAGTAGGCCATTTCTACGCAGATATGTTGTTTGGGTTCTTATGTATAAGCTTTAAGCCCTACTTAATAAACTTATAGGCCTTATCCTTTAGTATATCCGAGATGTAAAGGATTTAAGACTAAACTGTATTAAAGTAGTCCCAGTCCCGGTCGAAGACTCCCTTAATCTTAATATGCTAGGTTTTAAAATTAGCTTATTATTCTAGCGGGGTACTTCTTCCACTAAATATTAGCGGGTCTTTAGATCTCCGTTTTTTCTATTAGGTTACTACCGTTATTATAGGGGTTAATTATTTTAGAACGGCGATAGTCTCTACCTAGGAGTTAATAGTTCCTATTTAGAAAGCGATAAGGGCACTAAGGTTTTTATTAGCTTTTTTATTGGCGGTGTTTATATTATATATACACTATAGTCCTACTTTAATGTTATTAAGGAATTTGTTAGTATAGTTAATAAGGGTAAGGTAAGCTTTGCTAAGCTTAAAGGTTTTAGGGTATAGTAGGGAGCGGCGGATTATGTGACGGCGCTGGAGCGCGTCACCTAGTCAGGGGTTCGCTTAAGACTTGGCATATGTATATAGACGTGGCCTCACCACCTTCTCTTGCTCCTCAGCTTAATATCTTCGTAATACAGCATTCGCTCGCTTGATCTTGCAAGCATTCGTTCAAGTCTCTGTCGAGACATTTGTTCGATGGTTCGAGCCGTCACAGATTATCCACGTAATATTAGGGTATATCTCTATAAAGAGGTCTGCAAAAACGTCACAGGGGTTCTAAATTTCGGCCATTTCGGCGTCATTAGTGTTGCCCATCTAGGCGCTAGGTAAAAACTAAGGATTATTTTAGGACTATGCTGGAGACGTATTAGTTTTAGTAGAGGCGCGTATAGGTCGCGATTACTCTAGGGCGGAGGTTAATTGGCTAGGGTATAAGGAATCAGTAATTGCGACGGGGCGTAAATTAAAGATACTATAAACTGTTATAGTGCTGCAATAAAGTAGACTAAATAACTACGTTATGGTATAAAGAGGGGAAGAAGGTGGAAAGGGGGTATTATATATAAATAGTGGGGCCGGCCGCCAAGTCACTAGTGGTAGGCCAGCTAATAGTAGGAAATAGTACGAGATAGTATAAAACAGTATGCGTTAGGTCAGTGCCGTAATATATAAAGTTAAATAAATAGGCCATAATAAGACTATCTAGAAGCTATTATAGAACTTAAAAAACATTATAAGAAAGGTATAAAAGTATTAAAGGAGAATAGGTTAAGTAATATAAGAAAAAGCTAAAGACAAAGGGATTAGTTAAAGGTAATAGATAAGTTAGGTTATTTAAGGGATTTACTACTAGCGTATAAGTTGTTTCCGCCTCTTCTTAATTAGAATTCTTTTTGGCCTCCTTAGCCTTAAGCTTATAAAGACCTTACTTAGCTAGACGAAATTCCTTTAAACGCACCCTTTTATAACCCTTTTTAAGACGGACTAATTAAGCATAGGTAGCCTATTAAGCCCTAAACACTTTTCGCTCTTTAGTATAAATCTACTCCCTATTATTATAAAGCCGCTAAACTTTAGTAAGGGCTTTAGCTAGCTTATTCTCTAGTTTTTCGGCCGCTACTAATACGCAAGACCCTAAGGTAAATTAGATAAGGAACTAAACAGTTATAAAGAATAGTAAGACGTATATACTTAGCGTTAGAGATAAATTAAACATTATAGGATAATTGTATATTTGCTTACGTATACTTAGTATATAAAAAAGGTTAGTAACTAAATAGAGCCGTAATTATAATATATACTAACTTCTTCTCCATATAACGGGAATAGGACGGCATAACTTTACTAAGTAAAAGAATTATAGTTACTAGCTGGCTATAATAATTAGACATAGAAGATCTAATAAAAAGTATTAGGAATAATAAAGATTATTAAATTAAAGATAGGAATGCCATACCTCTAATAAACAACTTGGAGATAGGAGATATCTTTAAAGACAAAGATAAAGGGGAGGGAGATAGTGTTACGGACCTTATATTAACAGTAGTAGCACTACTAAGGAGAGATATATACGGGTTAATTAAAATAGTATAGGACACGCTAGAACTAATTAAGCTATATAATAAGGGGTAGCTAAGTTATATAGCTAGTTACGTTATAAGTTTAAAATATAGGAACGTAAGACGTATTAACGTACTAACGTACTAACTTACTTAGTATATTTCTTAGGCGCAGTATTATATACTTAAAGGACTATAGTCCCTACCTAGATAGTTCTCTTTTTTGTAGTAAATCTTAGAATATAATTAGAGTTAATCTATTAGGTAACTAATCTATACCTATATACCTGGCCCAATAATAAGTCTACTATAGTACTTCCTATAAGGCTCCGTTACACCCTATAGCTAAAAGCTTAATAATATTCTGTACCCGCTATAGGTCCTATAAATATAAAGTCCTTCTTTTTAGATTAATAAACGGGCTAGCTATATACTAAAGATATATAAATAACGTCCTTTTTAACTACCTTAATAAGTTCTATACAGCTTACCTAGAAAATATTCTTATATACTTGGATAATAAACTTAAGTATTAAGTATATATTAAGAAGGCCTTAGAGAGGCTATAAAACGCAGGCTTATAAATATATATTAAAAAATATATATATTTAGGGTAAAACGTATAAAGTATTTTAGGTTTACTATTACTATAAAAGAAATTAAGATTAATCCTAAAAAGGTTAAGGTAATCTATAACTAGAAACCCTTTTATACTATAAAGGGGATCTAGTCCTTTTTAGGCTTTTATAACTTCTGCTGCCGGTTTATCTATAACTATAGAGTTATAGCTAAGCCTTTAATATAACTTACCCGGAAAAAACCTCCACCGCACATGCAACCTTACCAAAAGGTAGCGCCACACTTCAAAACTTACGCATACCCATCTTACCATCAAAAACAATCGATTTTCTAACTTTTAAGACTTAATTCCCACTACCTAGCGAGC
>Ga0307515_10004911_pt1 | contig 27319 bp, 10 predicted proteins | sample 17_EM_MG_FD_194513 | JGI IMG/M metagenome (GOLD analysis project Ga0307515, IMG submission 194513) | Populus trichocarpa ectomycorrhiza microbial communities from riparian zone in the Pacific Northwest, United States - 17_EM | ecosystem: Host-associated > Plants > Roots > Unclassified | place... | reverse complement strand
TATAGAATTTCCTGAGTGTTTTTTATAGAAGAACTAGAGAGCGAAAAGTACAGGATATTATCTATATATTTGCTTTTTCTAAGTTAATATATAATCGCTTTAACGCATTATAAGTTTAAGTATATTTAATATCTCCTATATAGTATCTATTCTAATTAAATTGTAGACTATAATCTAGGCGATTCTCTAAGACTTATAGGGCTATATTAAAGAGAAAGGTATATATAGTGCTCTCTTATAGAAGCTATATCCACTTATTAATATTACGGTCCTTTAATAGTAGTCATTTATATCTAGTTTAGAGTTAAGATTTTAGCATATAATTAAAATTAATCCTCTAGTCTTTAAATAAATCCGCTTGCACTATAATATAAATTTATATACATGCGTCTAAAATTCTTAAAATTACAGCGCTTATGCATTAAGGGGGAGTTATACTAGTAGTATTATTACATTCAGCCACCTAGTGCTCTATTAAATAGATATATTCCGCTAAATGTCCTCCTAGTTACTGCTAACGCTCCTACTATACCTCTTGCAGTTTTAATATAAAATATACTTTAATCAATTACTCTAGTAATACGATCTATTACTATTATTTTTAATATTAACGAAATCTATTAATCTAGATAACAAAGTTTACTTTATAGATATTCCTAATAAGTTAAGAGTAACCAGTCTAGTGTCTAGTAAGGGTTTTACCTATAATAGTTAATCTAGAGCTACTAGCGCCGATTACCCGCTTAATATTAATCAACTTAGCTCTCTAAAAACCACCTAGACTATTAGTTTACACTATTAGCCTCTTCCTAGTAAGACTCTACTAATACTTTACAAAGTATAACCTAACTAGCCCATATATAAATAATGAGCCCTTAGCATCCGTATATAAGTCTTAGTTATTTAAGTAATAATTTAAGTTAATAAATACAACTTTTAAGGATAGTGATAGTTAGGTTAGTATTTCGTCTAAGCTTAATAGACTAATATTAGGTTATAAGCAGAAATATTATAGCCTTTTTCTTAATGCCGAAGCAAGTGGTAAATGGATAAATAAAGAGAAAGCCATTATATACTTTTTAAAGCAGGACAGGTTTCTGTTTATAAATATTACTAAATAGGTGCCGCATTTACCAGCTTAAATTTCGGAGATATACCTAATCCTACATATCTTATACCTTATCCTACTAAGGCTATATATTACTTATATTTGCTAGGTTAAATAACACATAGGATCTCTTATAACCCTATAACCTAGATATAGAGTTTTAGCATATATCGCTAGTTAGTTTCTTTTCTTAGATATAACTTCTAATAGCTTTACTAATATTTTTAAAGATTTTTATTATAAATAAAGCCTTATAGGAGCCCTAGTCTTAAAAAATAAATCCCCTATAAAGACTAAATCCTTACAGAGCTAGGTCACTAGGTATTACTTATAGTTTTATTATAGAATAATATTATAAAAGCCCTATTAGGGAGAACACCGGGTATATATTAGCGCTATTATAGCTATATCCTTCGCGCTAAAGAGCCAGTATAGATAGTTAAGAAAGTAAATCTCCTTATAGAATTGCGTAATAAGAAACTTCTATTATAAAAAGTTATTAAGGGATATTTTCCGAATAGGCACCATCAATTAATTAAGGAATTCTATAAAAATAGCGAGCTAGGTAGTTGGGCGTAGCGTCCTCCAAATATACAGCTAGGATCTTGATAGATTTAGCGGCTGTAGCTTTAGTCCTATAAGCTAGGAGGTTGTAGAAGCTAGGGGCTTATAAAAGCTAGGGGATTCTATAAGCTAGGTAATCGTATAAGTAAAGTAATCTAACCTAGCGCCCTCTAATTAATGCCTAGCGTGTAAATAGGGTATTAATAGGTTTAATCACTTTAGCTTTAATTATGCAAGCTAAATACTTATGGGAGCTAAGCGATCCTATAAGCTAGGTAATTATATAAGTATAGTGCTTATAGGAGTTAGGCAATCCTATAAGCTAGGTAATCGTGCGAGCTAGGCGATTATATAAACTAGGTAATTATGCAAGCTAGATGCTCGTGGGAGCTAGGCGATTTTATAAGCTAGGTAATTATACAAGCTAGGTAACTATACAAGTATAGTGCTTATAGGAGCTGGGCAATCCTATAAGCTAGGTAATTATATAAGCTAGGCAATTGTATAAACTAGGTAATTATATAAGCTGGGTAATTGTGTAAGCTAGGTAATTATACAAACTAGGTAATTATATAAGCTAGGCGATTATACGGGTAGAGTAATTATATAAGTAGAGTAATTGTATAAGCAGGGTAATCTAACCTAGTGCCCTCTATTAACGCCTAGCATGTAAATAGAAAGCAAATATTAGGAAAATACTAAAACTATAAAAAAAAGAAATATATAAGTCCCAAATTTAGAAATATTAAAGAAGTTCCTATATAAAGACCCCTTATATATACTTAAAGAAGTTCCTATATAAACAGCCCTATAAGCGTAGCCATAAGTCTAAGCCCTCTTACGTAACCTAACTACCCCTCCCTACTACACCAGAATAGATAAATAACCGCTATATACTATAAACAGAGAAATAATTTAAATAAAAAGAAAATACTATAAAAAAATATATTTATATCCTTAAAATATAAATCTATAAGTACTATAGTCTTAAACACAACTAATAGTTGCTAAGGTATACGTCCTAGGTCTATAAGAAATTCAAAAAATCCTAGGTCGTTAGTATAGATTTACCTTCTATTATTGCTTTTAAGGTAGGAAATAAATTCATCTAAGTAAAAGCATAGATTATTATAAATACTTTATAGCTCGCTATAAGTCAAGCGGGTAGAGACTCTAGTAGGAATAGTAAAATATTATTTTATTTCGCGATAGGCTAAATGAAAAGTAGCCAAAGTTTTAACCCTTTTACCAGCTTTTATTAGAAATCTTCTTTATATTTATATCCTATACTTATAGATTTAAGACTATAAAGCTAAGGCCACTGTATTTAACCATTGCCTATATAGCCTTATCGCTTAACATCTCTTTATTGCTATTTACCCCTATTTCTTAATCTTTAGTACTAAAACCATTTTCTCTATTATATAATATCTCTGCGTCCTATTCTTAATCCTTATTACTAAAGTTACTTTCCTAACTAGTTAACGCCTCTACGTTACTGTTATCTCTAAAGTCGGTTTCTCTGTCTATAAACGTCTACTTACTAGCTGATAATTTAGGGACGCTGCGCTTATAGGTACTTAGGGTTGCGGATACCACTTAAGGAGAAATCGTGGTTAATGTTATTAGGATATAAAATAAGCCTATAGACCTCTAAGTACCGGCTACTTAACGCTTTAAGTAAAAGATCTCCCTTAACGCAAGGCAGATTAACAGAAGTTAATTACCACCTATATAAGGTAGAGCGCTTATAAAGGGCTTAGCCAGAATGCCAATTAAACCACTAATAGCTCCTTTGCTATAGATGGGGGGTCAATATACAAGATTAACTGGCTAGGATAAGTCTACTACTTAGGCAGTGTCTTGCCCCGGGAAGGATAGGCGTTAAAAGTAGATTATATAATGCTATTCCTGCTAAAAGAGGCGTTATTAGGGGTTATTATTAACTTCTAGTTCTAGTTTATAACTTTATGCAAACGCCTCTAAACCCTACTAAGGTATATAGCGTCCGTTAGGGATTATCAGCTATTTAAATTTAGTAATAGCTTAGCTAATAGCTACTCCTAATAATGCCTTACTTATAGATCGCTCTAGGCGCCTATAGTCTTAGGTATAGATAATATATAAGCTGAAAGTAATTATAGCTACTAAATATTATACTATAGACACCATATAGGGTGGAAAAGGGCGGCTAGTGTACTTCGCCTTTCCCTTCTACCTTCTATCCTAACTCCGCCCTAAGAGAGAAATAGAATATAAATATTGTGCTCCTAGTTCTTATATACTATTAAATTAACTTACCTTTAAACCTAACCTCTTAATTATACACCCCTTACGATCTTTATAGGAATACTAGATGTTATATATATTACCTTAACTAAGCTTAGATACGTTGCTAATATAACCTATAGGTCCTCAACCAATACTTATAGAAATATTACTATATACTACTACCCTGAGGGTAATATACCTAATTATTAACCTACTAAAAACCTTAAATTATTCTAAAATTGTATTAACAACAAAGACACAGCATCTAGTAGCGGGGAGGAGAAATAATTATAGCTTTTTAACCCTATACAGAAATAGATGCCTTATATACCTGCTTAAACACCTAATAAAGTTAATCCTTATAAAAATAATGATAATACAAAGGGCGATATATAAAAGGATACGGTTTAGGAAAGTGTACAAAAAATATACCTTAATTACTTTAGGGACTTAAAAGGCTATGGTGAAGCTAAAATAGGCTTACTTAAGCTAATAAAGGACCATAGCGAGGCTAAGATAGACTTACCTTAACTAGTAAATACAACTGCGGTTTCTAAATATGTTTTGCTAGTAACTTAAGGTATATTTATAAAACCCCTATATTTATTTAGTAATACTAATAAGTAGGTAGAGAATAGCTTAGCTAATCTTATAACGTTTCTTAGAGTTACATCTCCCCTATCTAAAGTATTAACAATTTCCAATGCCATAATTTCGCGTAGACAACTAAAGTATCTTATCTTATAGTTGCCTTCTTATTATATAATAAAGGACTAGAGATATCTCTAAAGCCCTAGTTATAAAGCATTTATATCTACGTTTGGCCCTATCGCAGTAATATACTAATATCCTACCTAGGTTTTAGCCATAGATATACTACTAAAGAGACTTGCATTATACTATACTAAAAATCCCCGTCTCTTTTACTATTATACTAAGATATATAAACCACTTAAAGATATTATAATAGAGATAGCTAAAAAGAGCAAACCGTATAAGCAAGGAGATCAACTAGGAAAGGTATTAGAGGATTTATTAAAAGATATATTAAGGAGAAGGGTATATAAGAAAAAGGTAGATCCTACTATAAATAGAGATCCTAAGAGGTCTAGGGTATAAGAAATTTCTTATAAGGAAGATTTTTATAATTATATTCTTATCTTTCGGCATTAAGAATTAAGGCGTTAATTAGGATTTCCTTAGCTTAGTATTTTATTTCTATCTAGTTACTTTTAGAATATTTTGTTATTGTTTATATATAAAGGAACAAGTTTTTATATATTGGATTAAAGTTAAGAGACTCGCTTACAGTAAGCTTATAAGTTCTCCACCTTTATATACTTAGCAGCAATAAGTTAGCCAACCTATAACTTATTTAGTCCGTTAAGCCTATAGGCCTTCTTAGCACCCTATAGCGTAAGAATAAAACTAAACCAAACTAAACCGAAAGACTCGTCGCTTTCCAATCCGGATATCTTAGAATTAGCCTTTATTAGCCTACCCTCTTTAATCTAGTTAAAATGTACTAGCGTCTTCTTAACTAGTACAGGATAGAACTTTTCCTTTAAAGCAGTTAGTAGTCTTGGATAAATCTTAGTCTACTAAGCTATGTCTTTTCTGCCTACTAGCCTCTAACGCGCCTCTATTATACATCCTTCTTTCTCTATCCTTTATCCTTTACTCCTAGTATTATATTTCTACCCTTAACCAATACTCTCCTACATTCGCCTCTGTTACCTTTAGTAACTAAAAATATACCCTCCTTATTAACTAATAAGGGAACACTTTAGGTATTATAGATAATAAATAGACCTAATAAAGGGCCACAAGTTAATTCTATTAGAGATTTGTATAGCCTCTACAGTATATCCGATTCGGAAACTGGTATTTTTAAGCACTCGGTCTTTACCTTTATTAGTAACCAAGACTATATCTACTTTAGTAGAGCGCCAATTAGAGGGATATATTTAAGCTCCTAGGATCTTAAGAAGTCCTTAAAACGAGTTCTAAACAAGGATATATACCCTAAAGCGCCGTCGTAAATTATAGTTACGTTAATCCTAGCAGAGGTAGATGTTTATATTAAACATCCTAAGCTAAATATCTACAATAACTAGGTAAACTTAGGCCTGCTAGCGAGGCTGTTTTTAGGAAAAGCTAAAATATTTAAGGCCCTTATTCGGAAGCCGCATTATAGGAATATTATCTAATATTATAGCTATATTGTTTACTGGCGTCGTATTACCGGTATCGTCCTTAATTAATATTTAAAAACACTAGAAAACTAACTAAGGGAAGGCGCGTATAGCTTTAATAAAAGACTATATATGGATGGTATTAAATCAGGAGTTAAGCATTTTTACTCCCTTAAGTATACGCATAATGACCTCAATCTAAGCAACATTATAGTCGGCGAAGATAATACCCCTATTATTATCGATTTGGGTTCTTATAAGCATTTCGGTAAAGCCCTTATATCTAAAAGTATATGCAGATAAATAGATAAGGACTTTATAACTTCTAAGCGACGTTATAATAAGGCTGCTTTAACAAAATTATGGAAGTGGCTTAAAAAGAAATAACTTTAAAAGATTAAAACCGCTTAAAGTTTTATTTCTTTCGCGGAATTATACTACTTTAATAATTAATTCCTGTATTTTAGACACAGATTACTAATCTTAATCGTCTAAAATATTCCCTTAGCTAAGAAGACCTAGTTATTAGTGGCTAATATATATCTAATATTATATAGGTAGGGCTTAAGTAATCTACTCTCTAAACCTTTGTCCTTCTTTATATCTAGCTATTGGAATCTTAAGTAATAATAATTATAGTTACTTAAGTGCACCTAAATAGTTTTAGAGAGCTACCTATTGTGAGGACTAACTATCTAACTTACATTTTGCTATTATAGGTAGATTTCAGCGGAAAAGTGCTCTTGCGTGGCTATGGTAAGGAGGGGCAGGCTCTTTAGGGGTGAAATTAGATCTTTAGCAAGGAGTAGGTATATAGTAGCGAGTTTTATATAGCCATTTAACTTTTATATAGGCGAGCAAACTATATAAGTCGCTATCTGTAGCTACGCGACTAGGTAATAGTCTTAGTATCTCTAGGAAGGGATTATATAGAGAAGGTATATAGAGTGGCTTATAGGCGGACTAGCTTGTATAATTACCTAGCTTATATAACCTCTAGCTTATAAAATCCTAGAGCTTATACAACCCCTAAACTTGTATAATTGCCTAGTTTATATACCTCCTGGCTTAAACTAGAGCGGAGAATGCTTATTTATCCCTTAACCCGTTAATTTAGGCATATAGGTTATTAATAAAAGCCTACCAATTAGATTAATAGGATTTGGTGGCTGTATATAGGAATACTTATTATTCGCGTATAGGCCTTCCCCTTTGCTCGTCCTAATAGGTTAAGGGATAACTATTAGTATATAATTAACATTATAGCCCTAGTTATGTAAGCTAGGTAATTATATAAGCTAGGTTAAAGGCTATATGGTTTAGCCTAGTACCTATTTACGCCTGGTACGTAATTAGTAAGAAGTAAATATTAGGAAAATACTAGAACTAGAAAAAAAAGAAATATATAAGTCCTAGATCTAAAAACATTAAAGAAGTTCCTATATAAAGACCCCTATAAACTTTATAATAACTTAAAGAATTTTTTTTTAAGAGAAGATAAAAGAAAGTAATATTCTAGCTAACCTAGACGGCTTAACAGATACGAGAAAATTAGCCTATAGTTTGCTAGAAAGCTATACACATAGTTTATAAAAATCCTATTTAGCTCTAGGTAATAAAAACTAGTTAACACTAATAAAGGAGTAAGATAGCAATTAGAGGCTTAAACTAAGTAGGATAAAGAGGATCTAAAACTAAATAAAACTAGCTAGCAACTGTAATAATAGTATAAATTACTATAATAAGAACGCCTTTAAGCTAGTCTATTTTAGCGTTAGTTAAAGTAGATTACCTATATAGAAAGGAAAACTTACTAAATTTGCTATTTTAGATAAGATAGTTTATTAGAAGTATAGTAATAAACAAAATAGCGACTAGAAAGGTCTTAAAATAAAGCGTTATATAATTCTGGCCTATAATCTAACTAAGTATAATAATAAAGGGGAGAACTAGAAGAGCGATTTATATACTAGATTTAATAGCAATATTAATTACTAGACTTATTTTATCCTTGTAAGCTACTATAACCGCTATTATATACTTAGTAGCGTTCCTAACAATTAGGAGTAAGATAAGACTAATAAAAGTAGTAGAGATAGTGCCGCTTGCCGTAATATTACTAATGCTATTAACTATAAACTCGGAATAGAAGGTAACTAATATAATAGAGAATCTAAGGGTTATAATTGCACCCTAGATTATTAATTAGGGCTTTTTAATCTTATCGTCTTTATTTTCTACGTTTAAATCCTGCATAAGCTATTCTTAGTTTACTCTGCCTCTAAATATAGCCGCCACTTTAGCGTTAATCTGTGCGATACTATAGAGAGACATACCCCTTAACTTAGGAGGATTTATACTTAGGAGCCCTTTGGCTTGGAGTATTATACATTTTAGTATATAACTTTAATTGAAATATAAGGTAGCAAACGTATATAATTAGGAGGATGATAGTTACTCCGCGGGAAAGCTCCTAATTAAGTGTAGAGCTATTAGGGCTTATGGTTACGTAGGTTAGTATCTATTATAGGTCTAAAGCTATTATTAAACTTACTTAATAGCGTAGAGTAGAAGGTAGTTAGAATAATTAGACTACTAACGTATAGAGCTAGAAGACCGGCCGTAATATCTGCTATTGTTATATTAAAATGTTATTCCGTCCGGTTAATACCTCTAAAGAAGAAGTATATGCTAAGGATAAGGGGTAAGTTTAAAAGTATACTACTAATTAAGGAAGTTTTAATAATAGTAATCTGGCCCTTAGTTAGGGCTAATATAAAGATAATTAATTTAACAGCGTTTCTGCTAAATGTTAGATAATATTAGGATAAATAAGAAGCGGAGATATATACCTAAAAGTTGCGTTTAAAAGACCACCTAATGTATTACCAGCGCGGCGTATAATCTCTTTAGTAGTGTAATTAATTATTATAGTAAGCGGGATAATGGCAATAAAGTTAATAATAAATATAGTAATGCCGTTAACGTAAAGGTAATTAACTACAAAGCCAATGGGAATAGTAAGAAGAAGTATATTTATCTATAAACTAAATAAGACAGTATAAACCTGGTCCTTAGCAGGTATCTTACGCTTTAAAGCTACTTTTAGCCTTTTCTCCTTAATTATTAGCTTAAGATATAAGGGTCTTCGTAAGCCTATACCGGCCTCTTTATTAGGTCGTTTATTATTAAACCTTATCTAGGCTGCTTAACAGGCTTTTAAGAGTGTTATTAGATTTAAATATGCCATTATAAGCACGGTTTTTAATTATTCCTAGAAAAAGCATAATAGAGAAGAGCAATTTTATAGTTTAGAGAGTACCTATATATAGCAAAGACTAAGAAGTCTAATGGTACTTAGGCCAACACTAACGCCTTAAATCCACAATAGTGCGTTTAGCTTTTTTTTCTAGTTAATTTTATAAGCGAGGATCTAAAGTAAATTCCAGAATAGTTATTATAAAGGAGAGGAGGATTAGCGTTAATAACTAGATAAAATAGCTAGTAAAAAAAGGAGAAGACGAAGTGTTCTAATAAACGAATAATAAGTAAAAAGTAAACCGGCTACTTATAGAAATAAGGACGCGGTAGAATGTATAAATAAGGGTGTAAGTCTATATGCCTCTAAGTACTAGCTGCTTAGCGTCTTAAATATAAGTCCTCCCTTAACGCAAGGCAGATTAATAGGAGTTATTATACCGCCTATATAAGGCGGAGCGCTTATAAAGGGCTTAGCTAGAATGCTAATTAGACTACTCTATAACGTACTAATAGCTCCTTTACTATAGATGGGGAGTAAATATATAAGATTAACTGGCTGAGATAAGTCTACTGCTTAAGCAGTGTTCTGCTCCGTAAAGGGTGGGCGTTAGGAGTAGATTATATAATGCTATTCCTGCTAAGTAAGGCGTTATTAGGAGGTCATTGTTAGCTTCCGGTTCTAGTTTATAACTTTATATAAATGCCTCCAAATACTGCACTATTGGGGCTACCTAAAAGCTAAGTTGCCTATTTACCTTATCTTAACCTTAGGCTAGGCTTATTAGCTATTAAGGCGATATAAAGTTACATTAAGGTGTATAATGGGGCTTAAGTGAAGCCATGTAACTAGATGGGCATTGCTATACGAAGTAACGCTTAACCAGCTGCCTTAATATCGCCGTCTTAAAATGATTAAAAGAAAGGGGTTAATGCTAGCCCTTATTATTTAATATAACCCTCCTATAGAGGTATAGTAAAGTAGGGTATAGACGGGGAAGGATTATGCTCCTATTATAGCTATATTATAGTACATTTATAATACTATACTAGTATCCCTAAGTTAGTAAATCGGCTCGACTTTTAAGGTATAGTTAAAGCGGAGCCTACCGTTAGCTCTCCTATTAGCTAAGTAGTAGAAAGGAGCAGGATATAAAAGGCCTCTATATCCTTTAACTAGACCTATATTAAGTACAGTATCCTTTAAGGAAATTTCTCCTTACTTTCTTATAAAGACACTTAAACTATTAGCTGCCTTATCTCTTTAACAATAAGCGACTCGGACGACTTAGACGCTATAATAGTAAATACTATATTGTATTAGATTAAGGTACGCTCTAAATATTAAATCCTTTACGGGATACCGCTAATAGAGCTAGGATATACCGCTTGCTTTTAATCCTAAGGGCTCTAATAAGGCCGTTAATACAGTAGGGCAGGTATACAATAGTTGCTTCCCCGTAGTTTTATCTATTTACTAGCTTATTAACATAAGTAGGATATCCAGTTAGCACTAGAATGTAAGAGTAATTTAAAAAACAACGAGGCCGATATAGAGGGAACTGCGAGGAAATATTTATCCCGCACTAATGAGATAAAGAAGTCGTCTTAATATGGTCTGCTTAGTAACTCCTTCTAATAAAGCTTATTGACCCCTAGCTTACTCTATTAGGGGCAATAAAAAGACTAGGTAGCTTAGTTAATTAACTTAGCTATAGGCTTAGCCAACTTAAAGGGAAAGTTAGCAGCCTTAAAAATAGTAACTGCTACATTATAAGTTATCTAGGGAGGGTTAATGATTGGATTAACAGCCTAAGAAGTGACCGGGAAAAAATAAGAGATACTATTAGGCGGTTTTAAAACGAAATCTATACTCTTAAGAGAGGCGGTAATAAAACTTTAGATTATGGAGATGAATAGGTTATAAAGGCTAGAAACAAGATTATGGCATTTAAAAGGAAAAGGGCACGCTTAACCTAAGGATAGAGAAGTCTGCAGAATTAAAGAGGAAATTTATTGGCTTAAATAGTACGCTCTTTAGTTATTATATTGTTTGCTTATTAAAGGATATTTATATATTAGATTTAAGCTAAAACTAGCCCTGCCCTTTATAGTAAGTATTTACCGCATTTATATACTTAATTAGCAATAAGCTAGTAGATCTAACTAAGCTTAATATCTAAAGTAAGCAAAACTACGCTCCCCTATTATATATTTAAGTCTAGTCGCTCTCTACTAGTGTCTTCTTTATTAGTGGAGAATAGAATTTGTTCTTAAAATAGAAGTTAGTTTATGGAATAATAGAAGAAAAGGGGGCCTATAAGGGTTTTTAGGTCTAGAGGCTATAAAGGCTAATCTATAGATATGTAGACAACTAGATATAATATTAACTATTACGCCGCGCTATAACATATATATCCGCCTAGTAATACCGCCATAATTTATTAGCTTTATTTAAGGTCTCCTTTACCTTTAAAAATTCTCATTTATAGCTCGCTTTAACTAATAGCTCTTTGGCGTTTTATAGTAAGTAGGGTGTAGGTTAACTCTGAATTTATATTAATAAGGTAGGAATGTTAAGAATAAATATAGGATACATCCTTTAATATTGGCTTAAGTTGCTAAAAATGGGATTTTGTTTTAAGAACTAGATCTAATTCTAAAGACTATATTCTAATTCTAGAGGCCGTATCCTAATTCTGTTTTTGGGAAACGGGCTAGTTAACTAGTGCTGATCTAAAAGATCCTAATTTGGGTTTTAGGAGATAGGCCAATTAACTACTATAAAAAGGGCGCGATCCTAAAAACTAGATCCGGTTTTAAGAACTTAATCCTAATTTTAGGAATTAGGTCGATTAACCGCTATAAAAAGGGGTTAACCGTATCTATAATTGGTATATTAGGTCTAGCTTATTTTAGAACCAGCCATGTAATTATTTGTGGGCGCTTACAGGATTAACCCTATAATTAACTCACTCTCTCTACCTAGTGCTCTTTAGCCTCACTGTATAAGAGCCCTATATTAGAGCCTTATGCGTTACGGAATAAACTAAAACTAATAAGTATAATAAGTTATAGACTAGAAAACGCTACCTACCCGCATTTAGGCTATTATGGCTTAGCATTTAACTAAGCCCTACGAAGCCTTAGTTTGAGCCACGTTGGGTTAGCTTAACTTTTTCTACGCCCGATCTTTAATCCTCGCGTTCGCTCACACCTTGCTTTCTTCCTTACACTTTTCTCCCTAGTTATTTCCTTATTATAAGACGCGCTAGTAAAACGCACAACACTTAAAAATAAAGTGAGAAAGAGGAAGAAGGAGAGGGAAGGATGGAAATGTAAGGATAGCCCTATAAGTGTACATAGGGGTGCCCTAAAGGAAGGGAATATTTAGGAAACGAGAAGTTCTGGAATAAACTAAGAGGTAGGAGGGAAAAATTACATTATATACGAGAAATGCGATAGCGTTTTATGTAAAGGGTCCTGCCCTTTTTACGCGAAAGACGACAGTATAACGCTAGTTAGGACCCCGGCACCCAGACCAAGAACCCCTTAAGGGAGAGAGTTAACACCTACGGGAAGCTTAAGAAACAGAGCTACTAGGATAAGAGAGGTTACGGATACACCGGTGTCCCAAATTAACCTAAGTAGGTTTGCTTAAGAGTATACTTTTAAAGGTTAGGCTAAAATAACTTAAAGAAGAGAAGACACCCCCTGCCCTAAAGAAGAGATGGTGGATTACGTACTAGAGACCCCTATTTAGAACTTCTAGAATAGATAGAAAGACGACAGGAACTAAGGAGTAGTAATACCTACTTAGAATAAATAGGAGGGGGGGAGGGCTGAAAACCCCCAAATATAAGTGGTAATAGAGCCTATAAAGACGACTAAGGAGAGTAAACTATACGGCCTTTTAAAATCCTTACTAGATATCTAAGCCAATAAGAAAAAGATATGGCTGCGAAAAGAGGTAGTTCTAAAAACATTCGCGGAGAGATTAGTAAATGACTTCTAGAATATGGAACGCCTAACCAATATAAAACTAGGCGCGATAATAAAATAGGTTTTCTTAATAGTATCTAACGCTATTAACCTTATAAACTAAGAGATAGGAGTAGTAGGATACGTTAGAGATAAGATAGACCTACTAAGAGAAGAGGCGGAAACTAGAAGGAAAGAAGAACTAACTAGCACCGGACTAAAAAGCAAGGCCCCTATAAATAGAGGGCCTAAAAAGAACAATAATAGGAAGCCTAAAGGTAAGGGCGACCAATTACAGGACGAAACCGCGAAAACAGCAATGTTGTGGACGTAAGTCCTTAAGAAAAACTTCCAACTATAGGACCAATAGGAAGAAAAAAAAGTGGGTAAGGTAGTGTTTGCACTATATATACCCAAATAAGACAATAGAATCTTTTTAAGGTTTAACGGATACTTTTTAGACGAGGTGGAGACGGAATACAATATATAATGCACCTTATTACAGGAAGAAGCAAAAGGGTTAGTTAGAGTGGTCTTAACGAGGAAAGCTATAGCTTTAGTTATAAAGGATAAGGAAGGCGTAGAGACTATTATAAAAAAGAAGGCGAAGGTAATAGCAGCTATAAAGGCGGAAGCTATGGAGAATAGTAAAAGATAGGAGAAGTTTATCTTTTGGGGAGTTACTAGGATCCGAAATATTAGCGGGTAGGGGGCTTAGCTTAACTAAGCTAATATAGCAAGCGAGCTTAGTAAGTAAGGAGAGCCTTAACCTAAAAAGATTATAATTATAGGCTTAGGCCTAGATCTGAAATATAACGTTATCGTTTTTATAAGCAAAGGATAAAACCTAAAGAGGAGCACGACCCTCTTTGGGGATAGAGTTGGAGCGGTTAAGATAATAGAGAAATCCGCCCTAAGGTTCTGTAGGAACTGTTAAATATACCACCTAGGGTTATATAGAAAAGAGAGTAAATGCTAAAAGTGCGGAAGGGCATTATACGGGGAATGCTAAAACACTAATAGATGCTCTATATATTACAGAGAACACCTAAGCACGGACCCTAAGTGCCTACTAAGACTAAAGAGAATAGAGGGGAAATGGGTTTATCTAAATAAATAGATCGTCAACTCCCGAAGAAAGTAAGAAAGAGAGGAAATAAAAAAGAGAGCGGTAGTAAAGAAGACCGCGGATTAGAATAAGGATAATTAAGAGAAAGCTAAGGACAGCGAAGCTAAAGGTAAGAAAAGAGCACAAGAACTGCCTATATAGAATTAAATATTCTATATAATAATATCGTAAGGAGCCCGATGTGCTACGCTGCGTTATTGGCTTAGGCGATATAAGTAAGAGCGGATATAATACCAGTATAAGAACCGACACTATTAGATAAAGAAAATAGGGTTACTCTCTTTAGCTAGGACTTCGGCTAGTTCGGGCCATTAGAAGACTAAATAAAAGATCTACTAAGAACACTTACGTACGTTAGGAAAGGCCTAAAAGCCAGTAAAATAATAAATATAGTTTAAGATATTACAGGCGTGACAGTAGAAGGGGTGGAGGTCTATAACTTTTATATACTAGTGAGGGAAAATGTTTACAGAGCCACAGCGGCAGCGGTACGCGAAATCCTAAGGACCAAAAATGTTATTGTGATGGGAGACTTTAACCGAGGCTTTAAATAGAATAGTGAAGGAGAAGCTGGACCGAGACTGGATAACTAGGCAGAAGAAATTTAACTATTAAACAACCTAGAAGTGCTAACTAGAGGGATAAGAACACTGGACTTTGCGTTTAGTAATAATAATTAAGTTAAAGTAGGGGTCAGCGAGTTATATTCTGGATTAGATTACTGGATCCTATAGGCCTAGATAAAGAGAGAAGGAGGTAGATCTAAAGAAAATAAGACTAAACCTAATCTTGAGCTGAAAAAAAAGGTTAATATGGTTCTTTATAAAAAGTCCTAAAGATAAGGAGGAGGATCCCTATAAGAATGGAAAAATGAACTAGAGGAATAGTTATAGATATACTCCGAATAGTTAAAAGTAATAATTAAGAAAACCCCCTAGTGGAATAAGGATTTAACTAAGGAGGTAAGAATTGTATAGGGAATAGACCCCTAAGATAAGAAGGCTTATAAAAAAGCTAGGAGGAGACTTTAAGGAAAGGTTAAGAAAGCTAGATCCTAGTTTTGGAACAAAGTAGTAAATAAAGTAAAGTTAGACGCAGACCTGTATAAGTTAGTAAGCTAGAGGAAACCTGTGCCAAATATTAAAACTAAAGCCCTATAGGGATATAAAGACAAAAGTAAAGAGGAATAAATAACTATAATTGCTAAAAGTCTCCTTAAATAAAAAGCAGAGGACTATAGGAATAGTAATAATAATCCTATAGTATTAGAAACAAATCCGAATAGAATAACTTAAAAGAAATTATTAATGGAGATAGTTCGAAGAAATATATTTAAGGTGGCCTTTAAGGCCTTAAGGGTAAACGGGATTATAGTAGACCTATTAAGGGATATAGAAGTTAATATAGATAGACTGACAGAACTAGTAAACCAGGACTTAAATAAAGGGGTAGCGACTATAAAGGAAGCAGATGTGCTGCTTATCCTAAAATATAGAAGAGACCCAAGCACGACTAAAGGATGGAGACCTATTTCTCTCCTGTTAGTGGTGGCAAAAGGAGTAAAAAGAGCCGTGGTAAAGTAGATAGGAGGAAAAGGGCTAGAATAAGGATAGTTCGGACCCAACTAAGTAGGGGGAATACTAGGTAGATTGACTATAGACATTATCCTTAAAATACTGGACAGTATTAAGAGATATGATAATGTGAAGAAAAACCCCTAGAGAGCGGTGGTGTTTATAGATGTTAAGGGGGCGTTTAATAAAGTAAAAAAAGGAAACCTATATAAAGTCCTAAGAGACAAAGGCCTACCTGAGAATATTGTTAAGTGGATAGTGAACTTTATAAGTTCTAAGATAATCACCCTAAAGAGAGGAGGAATATTAGGGATACCTTTCAAGCTGGACGACGGACTCCCCTAGGGGTCCCCGGTGTTACCTATGCTGTTTAATCTACTGCTAAGTAAAGTCCTAACTAAAAAGGGAAACGGAAACAGGTATAGATATACTGATGATATCGCGGTTAGAGCCTTTGGTGAGACACTTAAATAAGTCCTATCTAATGCCGAAAGGCTAGCCAATAAGCTAGCTAAGGAGGTTAAAGAGCTAGGATTGGAAATTAAACCAACTAAAACGGAGGCTATTGTCTTTAGAAGAAGCAAGGCCCCTATTTTATAGGGAGAGTAGTTAAGACTAGTAAGAATGTAAGATATTTAGGAGTACACCTTAATAATAAGATAACGTTTAGGAAATATATAGAGACAAGGACAGCCCTTAAATGGAAAGTTACTAACTTAATTAAAAAGCTCTTCTGTAATATGGGTCTCCGTATTAAGGGGACCATTAAGTTAATAAAAACGGTACTAATCCCCACATTAACATACGGGTTAGAGGTGTAGTAGAAAGGGAAAAATAACCTAAACGGATAAATAAAGGGCTAAAGGCAATAAGGGCTACTGGAAACCCTTAAAAAACCACTTAAAAGCTATAAAAGAGAGGTTTTAGGAATAAGTAAGGGATATCTACTTAAAGTCTTAGACTAGAAGACAGGTATCCCTAAGCTAGAAAATATCCTAGACAACCTATAAGACAAAGCGTTAGTTAGGCTAAACTTAAAGGAGAAAGAGTACTCGATATAAGGAAGCGATAAAAGCCTAAAAACTAGGTTAAATGGGCTTAGGAGTTATATAGGACAAGGTATAAAAGGAGAAGAGCCCTAGACGAGGACTAACGTTAGAAGGTTAAAGGTTAGAGTGAGCAGCGAAGAAGAATATAAAAAGTCCTTCCTCTAATAACACCCAGACACTAGGTGGGTATATATTATAATAGATAAGGACGAAGCCAGGTATTAGGTAAAAAAATAAGATAAAAAAGTTATTAAATAGGGTAAGATTACCAGAGGGGACAAGAACGTAACCCTAGACGCTAGTTTATAAGCTATTAGGACCGCAGCTTTTAAAGGACTAAAAAGCTTATATAGAAAAAGATATAGAAGATATAACGTATAGGTACACGTAAGGGACCCTAAACTTATAAAAGAGTTAGGAAAAGATAAAGGACCTAGTACCTTAAGATAAGAGGTTAGCATGCTAAAGTCTATAGAAAAGAATAAGATAAGAATCCTCAAACTTAATAAATGCCCTAAGTACTTTATATTGGAAAAGGAAGAACTATTAAAGGAGAAGAGAGAGGAGATAGCCTTATGTGGATAGCTAAAGGAGGAAGTAGAAAGGAGAAGAGGAAAAAGAACTGGAAGGAGCTAGGAAGGGATAGCACTAGAAGATTACTAAACGCTAACTTAAGAAAATGGGAGATTGGTTAAGCTTAGAGGTAATTAAAAAGTAGTTAGATATATCCTCGCCGAAAGGATAGGAGTAGGAATGTTTAATAAACATAGATTAAAAATAGGTAAAGGGCTGGTAGTCTGTAGATACGGGACACTAAGAGAAAGGGGATACTTCCTTAAGTATAAGTTAGCTAAATATAATGGGCAAAGGCTACTTAAAATTGTACTATATAAGTAGAAAAATAACCTAGGGGTATACCTACTTGGGGAAGGAGTTAAGGATTTTAGAATATAGGTTAAGGAAACCGGATATTATTTTAGAGTGCTAAGAGAAATAGAAGCTAACTTAGGAATAGATTATAAGATTTAGGAGCGGTAAGATTAAGACTTTAAAGGTGACAGAAGGGTTATAAGAGGTAAATTTATAATTAGACTATAAGAACACGTGGCCCTAGGGTATTAGGACGTTAGGTCCGTAACTTATAGCTAAATAAGCCGCAGGTAGTTAATAAAAACACTATTACTACTACCAACGTGTTCTCGACCTCCCTATATTTATTTGCTATTATACCGTCCTTATATACTAGCCTCTTTAATCTCCCCTCCCCGCCTACCTACCCGCCTACTATATTGGCCCTCCTAACGTAGCTTTTAGCGCGTTTACTTATAATAGCAAATTTCTCCTAATTAGAGATAATTAAAATAAAACCTATTGGAGAAGGACTGAATAACTTTCGCAATTTATTTAACTTAGCTTGTTAGGATCTAGATATCTCTACCTCTTTAGACTTATTATACTAAATAGGTAACGAAGGTAATTACTAATATACCTATTATAAGTTTCTATCTAATGTTTACAGAACTAAAGGATATTTTGCTTGATCTAATACTAGCTCTGCAAAGCCTTCTCGCTTCTTATTTATTGCTATCTAACGACGGCAATAAAAGCCTTCTTGTTAATCTATTGAGACTTAATTTAGCGGTCGGTTCTGACGACTTTAATATTAAGTGGTTTATACCTCTTCTAAATGCGATCCTTTAAATTAAACCTAACGAGGTTATCTAGGAAAAGGTATACGCTACTGTTATAGAGTTTATGCCTCCCCCCTAACCGCTACCATTCCACGTTTAAACCCTATATCTACGCAATATAAGCAGCTTCGCTAACTCGTCTAAATATAGGAAATACGTGGATAATATTCTAAAGGAGGAGCTAGGCCCTCTTTATGTGGGGATTCCTAGCTTATATAAAGCATTCTTTAGGGAAGTAAAAGGTCTTAAAGAGGCAAGCGCCGCCGTTTTTAAGAAATGTAAGGAAGGGGATAATCCGCTATACGCCGATAAGGGCGGCTGGCATAACTAGCCTAAAAGCGCAGAGCAAGATAATGTCCTAGAGTGGTTTAATAACCTAATTAAATTATTTTTAGGCTTTATAGAGGAGCACGGGTCCGCCCTAAAGATATGACAAAAGCTTATTATATATACTAAGTAGCCCTTATAAGGGTCTACAGCGAAGCAAAAGCTAGATATTAGTTTTATGGATAATCTAATAGCTAGCGAAAGCTTCTAATGCTATTGGTTATATATACTTATGCTAGGAGAGCTAAAGAGTAATCTAAACACCGATATAGCCTTATAGGTATAGTTTGCTTTAGGGAAATACGTAAGGGAGGTCTTCGCCGCTTAAAACAATCGTCGCTTTATCCTAGGTTTTACCCTTTATAGATCTATTATGCGGCTATAGGAGTATAACTAAGTAGGAGGCATCGCATTATTACTATTCGATATTAATAAAGACAGACTATAATTTACCTCGGCAATATTAGGGTTTCTCTTAATAAATAAAGAGCAGCTTAGGTTTAACCCTACTATTTTAATATTAGACGGCAAACGATATATTAAGGTCGTGCGTAACGATTAGACTAAGCGTCTTATCCTTAACGAACTTATAAAGCAGGCACCCTATATTGCTAGTTAGGCAATAACTTGCTAGAAAGCGCACCGTAAGGGTAACACCTCTAAGATACCTCTACTCTAGTGGTACTAGTTAGGGATTATATCCTTTAGCTAACCGTTTTTAGTTTAGCTATAGGAGCACTAGTTAGGGGTAATATTCTTTAGCTAGCTGCTTTTAGTTTAGCTAGAGTATTTAAGTATCTAAAAGTTTATATAAGTAACTAGTTTACGTTCTTATAGAAGAAAACTAACTACTATAAGGATTTTATTAATAAGTTTCTTATAACGGCAAAACTTTATCTTAATAATTGTTAAATATTTGGGCTTAAAGCGGTATTAGGATATAGACGTCATAGTATAAAGATCGTCCACTAGTTATTAGACGATCCTAAACTCCTAAAATATATTAATATAATCTATGGCCCTACTAGTAAGTGGATACTAATAGGAATTTCTAAAGATAAAGATAGGCCGGTGTTTACACTTAACGGAGTAGTAGATAGATCTTATGATAATTCTCTAAAGCGCTAGCATTATTCTATACTTATGGTATAGACTAGAATAAATAAGGGCAAAGAGGAGATAAGGATAGTTTAGTATCTATTACTAAAGGTGGTTATTACGCATGCGTTAGATAAGGCCGAAAGAAATAAGTAGTTACTAAGATGCAGTTTCGCGTTTATTAGTTATAAAAAGGATAGGTAGTATAAAGAAGTCCTTAAAGCCATTAAGAATTATATACTAATAGATGGGATATACGTACTAATCTAGCTATGCAATGTATATTTATTTCCTAAAAGAACAAGTTAAACAGCTAGTGTACTATACACGAAGCATCCTATTAGGAGAAAATCCCTTTACACGAGAAGAGGAAAAAGAGAAGACAAACGATGTCCTAAAAGGGCTAGTAAAAGAAGTAAGAGCTCTCCGTAAGGAGGTGGCTCCTATTAAAGAAACTTATGCAGAGAGGCTAAAGAAGGACCTCCCTTCTTTATCCTCCCTACCTTCCTCATCATCGTCTACCCCTCCTTCTTCTAGTAGGGTAACTAGTAGCACGCCTAGCTCTAGCTCTACCTCTACTAGAAGTAAGAAAAAGCAGCTATAAGAAAGGAAGCTAGTCCTAATTATAGACGAAAAGGACTAATTCCTAGATACATTCTCTATACGAAATAAAGTTAATTAACTATTTGCATTAAAACTGTAAGTAAAAAAGCCAGTACTAGCGTCTATAGCTAAAACTAAAGGAAAACAAAATATTCTCCTTATGATTATAGAAGAGTATAATATAGATTTCCTAGTCAAATATAAGGAGATTTAGCGTGGCTGCTTTACCTTTTAAAGAGAACAAAAATTAGAACTATGGGTTTAAATTGTAGCCTATAGGGTTCCTACCCTATCTTTCCTAAAAGAAGGAGGCTCTAAGCTTCTAAAAGAAGAAATTGAGACCTTTAACCCTATAAGGATACAAGGACTACCTAGGTAAATCTTATCTAGTGAAAAAAGACATAATCTATAGACCAGATTTAGCTCTATAGTTTTTACTATAGAGAATAAAGAAAAAAGACAAGAAATCCTTAAGTAAAAAGAGATATCAATTGCAGGTACAGCTACTAAGGTAGTAAAATACCTTAAAGTCTTTCCTACTACATAGTACACTAGCTACCAAAAATTTGGCTATATAGGAGATAGATGCTTTACTAAAGCCTATAGATTTTATACAGCTATATATTTATCTAAAGACTACTCCTGTTCTACCTATATAAAAATAGGCAAGCCCTATAAGCATACTACCCCTCTTTATATTAACTGTAAAGAAAACCACTTTACGAATAGTAAAGATTGCGAGGTTCTAAAAGCAGCTAAGCTAGTAGGTAATACTGGCTTAGAAGGTTTTATAAAAGAATAAGACAAAATAAATAGGATTCTAGAAGGAGGTAACTCCTACTAGGCTCTTAGTAAAAAGATATTAGAGAGTAAAAGGATAGAAATAAATTGCAAAAGGACAGGGATAGGTGTTAGGATTTCCTATAGTTTTTCCTACTGTTTTCTTATTCCCTAATAGTTGCAGTACCTTAGTGTTTTATTAAGGAGCTATAAACCCTTAGGGGTTTATAAACTACTAGGACATAGCTACTAGTATATATTAAGCTGCCTAGAAAGGATTTATGTATATAGAACTATAGCGCCATAGCCTAGAGGCTGCATGCGTAGTATTGTATATAGTATAATATAATCGGATATTAAAAAAAATTATAAAAAAAGTTCTTTAATATTTTATATATTATATAACTGTGTTATAAATATTTTAATATATTTTAAGTTCTTGTTATTATGTTTTATATATTTATATTAGGTAATAATCGTTTACCTTTATAATAAATCTATCTAACTAGAGTAGGCCGCAAAAGATAGTCCTTATAGAATTCTTTTACTAAAAAAGGCACGCTGGCCTTAATCTAGTTATAGATTTCCTAGGTTTATATTTGATATCCTTTTTCTACTTAATAAAAAGTTAAAATTATTTAGATTACGTTTTTTATTATATATTATTAATCGAGTTAATAAAGTAAGAACTATTACCGTTGTTAATAATTATAGAAGGTGGCGGCAGTACTTCGCGAGTTATATATTTACCCTTTAAAGGTTATAGTAAGCTTACGTAAAACGTTAAATATATTTTTATTTTAGTTGGTAGTTTAAGTATATAAGCATACGAGCTTAACTTCTTCTTAATTTAGTATAGGCCTGTAAACTTTTAATCTAGTTTTTTTAAGGGCCATTAAGTTTGTAGGTTTTATATATTTAGGTAAACTACATTACCTTCTTTAAAGTCCTAAGCGGGAGCTTATTTTTTATTTATGTTCTATATCTATACCGTTTAAGCGTACGCTAATTTACTTTATAATAGTTCCATTAACTACTTTATTTAATTAGGGAAGTTATATATATTAATTAACTAAATCCGCTTAATCGTAGGTCCTATTATATTAATTTTAGGTTATAGTTTAAATTTAAGTTAAGGGTTTTATCTCTAGAACGGCATTATAACTATTAATTTATTTATTATATTATTTGCAGTAAACTTAGCTAAAGGTAGTGTAAGGCACATTACTAGGGTGTATAGTAGGGAGTAGGTAAGCCGAGCATGAGTTATAAGGAGAGTTGATAAAAGAGGACGATATGGTAATAAGGGTAGGCAATAGCCTTATACGGAGACGAACTAATAGGGGAGGAAGGAGGCTGCAAGCCCGAGGAGCTTATAAGGGGTGGCCAAGGCCTAGCCGAAGGCTAGCCTTAGTAGCCCCTAAGAGCTCCCGGGATATAGCCAAGTAAGGGACTAAAAGTACCTTTATATGCAGCTACTTTTTCTAGTTGTCTTATAAATAGGAGTAGTATATTTATAGGTATTATTTTATAATCGCGTTTATAATTTTGGTTTAATCGTCTATCTCTAAATAAAATATAGTTAAGAGTTATAAATATCTAATTATTTATACAGAGCTTGCTAAAAGTCTAAAATAAACTAGCTTCTATAGTTAGATATTATTAAATTAGAAAGTCTGTGTAGCTTAAAGACGTACTTTATAAAATATTTGGCTACTAATATTATATTAATTAAGGGGTCGTTTGGTTGCAATTGTGACAGCGCTGGGGCACTGCCCCTACGACGTCTATATGCAGCCTAGTTAGGGGCTCGCTTAGAGACTTGGCTCGTGTATATAGACCTATCCTTTCTTCGACCTTCTTCTACTCCTTAGCTTAGTATCTTTATAATGCATTCTACAAGCTTCGGTTTAGAGGCATTTATATAAGCCGTAACAGCAATCTAGAGGCCTTTAAATTTAGTGTAAAATAGAGTTAATCTAGAGCTCTAATTTAATTCTAAGGCGACCGTTCGGGTAATTTTAGTTTAACTTAACTTTAGCCACAAACTTTTAATGTTCCTTTAATCGCCTAAAAAACGCGCTAAAATAAGGCGCACTTTACTATATATAGAATCTAAACTGAGGTCTTAGCGTTAGTTTAAATCTAAAGGCTTTAGATTGTACATGTCTATATAACCTATAGAGCTACAAACGCGTATCAAATCGGGAAGGAGCGCGTTCTTTCTGCCGGACTTTTAGTTTAGATTTAAAAACGTTAGATTGTAACCAAATGACCCCTAAGTCCATAGGAATTATATATTATATTTTTATAAGACAGTTAATAATAACTATAATATTCGTAAACTTATTACTATTAGGTAGGTTAACTATAAAGTTAATTAAGATATCTTACCATCTTTATATTAAAATTAGCAATAGTTAAAGTACTTCTTACTTCTTTATATAAAAGGTCTTCTTACGTATATATATTCTATATACTTAAATATATTTTTATATATAGTTATATATTATAGGCCTATAATATACTTATTAAATAATTTTATAGGTCTTTATATAGCCAGGATGCCCTACTATAGGGGAATTATATATAAATTTAAGTATCTTAAATTGTAAAGGTTTGGAATTTAGAACTACTATCTTCTATTAATAGTATAATTAATTATTACAAATTTTATATTTAGTAAGTATAATATCTTTATACTATTATTTCTCTATTTAGATTGCTTTTATTATATTTACTAACTATACGTTATTTTTATATTTATATTTTATTAGTTTATTAATTTCCATTTCCTATTTATTAATTTCCAATTTATTTTTATTAAGTTCCGCGTTTAGGAATATAGGATATAGTTTCTTAAAATATTTAGAGAGCAATAGGATCTATAATTAATTTATAATTAATTTATTTAAAGCGTTTATTAGTAAATGTTATAATAGTTATATTAATGCATTAAGCTTTTAATTAAGTTTGCCTAGTTAGTATATAATCTTAAAGTTAAATTATAAAAGGTATTTAGCCTAACGAATTTAGTATTATATTAATTGCTTTATAGTTATAAAGTACTATAGATTTTTATGGTCCGTTAGTATATATATTAAGAATAATAATTTTTTTAAGTTTTAGACGCTATTATTTAAAGCATCTAATAATTCCAAGTAGTTCCTTATTATATATCTTATAGCTTAATTTAGTAGGGGCGAGTTTTTAGGAAAGGAAGGCTACTAGGCATAGTTTGCCATTCTTATTATATTGCGATAACACTCCCCCTAGCGCGTAGTTAGACGAGTTTAACAATATATTTAAGGTTAGGATTAAAATAGGTAAAAATTAGAGTAGTTATAAAGCAATATTTTAAGTTAATAAAAGCTTATTTATATCTAGCAGTTTATTTAAATATTACGTTCTTCCTTATTAGGTTATAACAGGACTAGCCTAGTTATAGTAGGAATGTCTTAGTAAAACACTTATTAGATAAATTCCGATACTTTATCTAAATTCTGCCGAATTTTATTAGCTTAATTAACTTCCGCCAAGTTCTGCTAGATCTATTAAATTTTACTAAAGTTTATTAAAAACCACGTGCGTATATACGCACGCATTAACCACTAAGCCCCTAACTATTTAATATATAATTCTCTTATTATTCTATTCTCTTCTTTATATAACGTCTTATTCTTAGCAAGAGCTATATACCCTTAGATTTAGATAAAATTTATATTATCCTGTCACGGCACTAACCTAACGTATACTGTTTTATACTGTCTCGTACTATTTCCTACTATTGGCTGGCCCACTACTAGCGACTTAGCGGCCGGCCCTACTATTTGTATATAATACCCCCTTTTTACCTTCTTCCCCTCTTTATACCACAACGTAGTTATTTAGTCTACTTTATTACAGCACTGTGACAGTTTGTGGTATCTTTAATTTGCGCCCTATCGCAATTACTAATTCCTTATACCCTAGCTAATTAATCTCCGCCCTAGAGTAATTGCGACCTATACGCGCCTCTGCTGAAACTAATACGTCCCTAGCATAGTTCTAGAACAATCCTTAGTTTTTACCTAGCGCCTAAACGGGCGACACTAATAATGCTAAAATGGCCGAAACCTAGAACCCCTGTAACGTCTTTGTAGACCTCTTTATAGAGATATACCCTAATATCGCGTAGATAATCCGCCGCTCCCTACTGTACCTAAAGACCTTTAAGCCTAGCAAAGCTTACCTTACCCTTGTTGACTATACCAACGAGTTCCTTAATAATATTAAAGTAGGACTATAGTGTATATATAACATAAATACCACTAATAAGAAAGCCAACGAAAACCTTAGTGCCCTTATTGCTTCCTAGATAGGAACTATTAACTCCTAAGTAGAGACTATTACCGTTCTAAAATAATTAACCCCTATAATAATAGTAGTAACCTAGCAGAAAAAACGGAGATCTAAAGACCCGCTAATATTTAGCGGAAAAGGTACCCCGCTAGAATAATAAGCTAATTTTAAGACCTGGCATATTAAGATTAAAGGAGTCTTTAACTGGGACTGGGACTACTTTAATATAGTTTAGTCCTAGATCCTTTATATCTTAAACATACTAGAAGATAAGGCCTATAAGTTTATTAAGTAGGGCCTAAAGCTTATATACGAGAACCTAAACAATATATCTGCGTGGAAATGGCCTATTAAGGAAGATATGCTTAAAGACCTTATTGCCTATTACGAGGTCCTTAATACGACCTAGGTTGCAAAGAATAAGCTTAACTATTTCCCCTAGGGCGAGTGTAATTACTAGTCCTAAAAGGGAGAGCTTAATAAGCTAATAGTCCGCGCTAAGAAGATAGATAAATAGAAGGTGGACTTACTCTAAAAGTTTATCTCTCTAAAGATAGAAGAGCTGGTACTTGGATTTGCCTATAAAATTAATAATAGTAACTATATAGGTTGGAGTAAGTAGATAGATATGTTTGATAAAAACCTTGTAAATTATATATACCGAGTTAACCTTAAGAAGAACGCTAACTACTGCCTACCTGCCTAAGCCCCTGCCCCTATATTAACCCTAACCTTAGTAGTAACTGGAGAACCTATAGACCTTAATAGAATCTTAGACACAGAGTATAAGCGCCGCGTTAATAATAGACTGTACCTTACCTATGGCCTACCTGGCCACTAAAAGGATGCCTATAACCCTACTAAGATAGCAAACCTAGTCCTAATACCACCCCGTTAAATAACGTAAACTAATAACCGCGGACGCGGTGACCGTGGAGTCTATTATAGACGCGGTAACCGCGGAGCCTATTATGGCCGCGGTAGACGACCCCCCCCCTTTAACCCTACGGCTTAGTTACTCTAAACTATGCCCTATATAGGAGCCCAACCCGTTAATAACGCCTAGTATTGGCGACTTCGCGCTAGCGAATACGAACACGGTTATGTCGTTAGTAAGGTATTATCTTTTTATACCCTAACCGAAACCGAGATCGATACCGCTAGCTAGATGGACACTAGACCGCCCTGTTAAGATAGCCCCGTACCCTAGTTATTAAAAAGTAAACCCTTAAACTAAGTCGCGTTTAAGGGTCTAAACTATATAAGGAGGAAGACGAGAAGATTAGGTCCCTGTTACTAGATTAATTAGTCCTTTCTATTAGTAAACTGCTACTTAATCTTAGATTAGTA
>Ga0307515_10004910_pt1 | contig 27320 bp, 16 predicted proteins | sample 17_EM_MG_FD_194513 | JGI IMG/M metagenome (GOLD analysis project Ga0307515, IMG submission 194513) | Populus trichocarpa ectomycorrhiza microbial communities from riparian zone in the Pacific Northwest, United States - 17_EM | ecosystem: Host-associated > Plants > Roots > Unclassified | place... | reverse complement strand
TTTGTTTCTTTTTCTTTTGCTTTCTTCTTCCTTTTATTCTCTTCCTACACGTGCATGAGAGTTTGGTCACGTACATTAAGTGGTAGACTTTGTAGGGTATCCTCATCATTTTCAAAAAATATGGCCGAAGAAGATAACCAGTCACTTCATAATGAGAATAATGAGAATAACTGTGTTAGAACACTTAGAGACCATATGAATCCCACAAGAACAAGTGCACCCTCATGCATAGTTTTTCTCCTGATGCATCTCATTTTAATTTTAAGTCAGGCATTATTCAACTTTTACCTTCTTTTTATGGCTTAGATCTAGAAAATCCATAGTTGCATTTGAGAGAATTTGAAGAAGTTTGTAACACCTATAATGACTTGAATTGTAGCATGAATACCATTAGATTAAATCTTTTTCCTTTTTCATTAAAAGATAAAGCTAAAACATGGCTACAAAATCTTAGGTCAGGATTAATTCGTGCTTGGGATGAAATGCAACAACAATTTTTAATGGGATGAAATGCAACAACAATTTTTAATGAAGTTTTTTCCATCTCACAGAATAAACTCTTTCAAAAAACAAATCACCACTTTCACTCAAAAACCAGGTGAAACATTTTTCCAATGTTGGGATAGGTATCAAGACTTGCTTAATACTTGCCCTCATCATGGTTTTGAAACATGGAGATTAGTTTCATAATTTTATGAAGGGTTAACACCTAAAGATAGACAAATGGTGGAATTGATGTTCAATGAAATATTTGAAAATAAAGACCCTGATGAAGCAATGGAGTACCTAGATTTGCTAGCTGAAAATGCTTAAAATTGGGACACTACGGGCACTTATGAGGCACCGGGTAAAACTCAACCTCATACATCTAGTGGAGGTATGTATAACCTTAGGGAATATCATGACCTCCAAGCCAAATTTGCATCTTTAGCTAGAAAAGTCGAGGCACTTGAATGTAAAACGAGTGGTCAATTAAAGAACCCCAACTCATTAATTATAAATAATCAAGAACTATAGGTATAAGGAAAAACATTCCAAAGATAGTTGATCTTTGGTAAATCCAAGAAAATTCCAAAGAAGAACCTAAAGTATAAGCAACCTCTGATACATAAAATATTATTTTAAATTCAAATTTTGTAAAAGAACCTAAATACAAGTTAAATAACTCTATTTATAGTAGGTAAAAAAAATGCCCTAAAAATGTCTAGAAAAATAATAAAAGAGTAATTATATAAATAGGAAAAATAATCCTAAACCAATAATGGAAATAATATAAATCTCACATAATAACTTCTGGATCTTATCGCAAGGCCTTTTCAATGGCTGATTGCTATGAAAAATAACCATATAGGGAACAAGGCCTTTAAAATCTTATAGCAAAATTTTAGGCCAATCCAATGATCAATCAAAAGTGATGCTTGTTAGAGTAATATTTTCCGTTAAGAAAAATAAGCCCAAAACCGCCTCTAATGTCCTTGAATAATAAAAATTATTATTACATAAGAAATCCTTGTAAAATAAAGGTTGTTGTTGGATTTCAATATTGATTTCAAACATGTTGTTCTATCTCACCTAGATGATTAACTGGGCCTACCAAATATGAATAGAAATCTTGAGATGTCAAGTTCTCATCCCAACTAGAATCACAAAAAAATCCAACTTTGTAACTTCAAATATAGCCCAAATAGTACAAAAAGGTCTAATCTGGTAAATTTGCAATTTGTTAACCCAAACATCTAGAATCAACCCAATCAATTTCTTTTAGATTCTCTTAGTTTTAAACCTTGTACTAGGCCCAATTTGTAACTCTAATGGATCATATGATGATGCTAACTGATTTGTATCAATTTATCTTTATACTTCTAGTTATTGATTCCTTATAATCAACAAGTTGGAGTTTTTCATCCAATAACTTTGGTTCCTTAGTTCAGGTAATCATTGAGTTAGCTTTCTTGGGTTGTTTTTATCTAGTTTGTGGGTTTAGAGTTTCTTATTCTTTGGGTTCACAATAGTTTATAACAGAGCAAGACTCTAAAATTAGGTTATATCTATCTATTTTCTTTAATTCCCTAGTTTTTTATTTGTTGTTTATTTATTCTTGAATTTTATGGCAACCTTATATATATATAGTAAAGTCTTTGTCAAGAATTAGCTACAAAAAAAAAAGTTTTTTGTTTTGCCTTAAACATTAAAAGTACACAGTTTTGATTTGGGTTCATAAGAAGTTTTTCTTTCTTTATATCAATTTGTTATAACAGTGGAATCTGTTGTTTTAAGAATTGATTTCGAGTACTTAAGAAAAATTGCAAATATACTATCTTGTTTCATATTATAGGGTATCATTTGTTTGCAATTGAATTTAGATTGTTGAGTCTACACTAGTTTTTTGGTTTCATAAAGTTAATTCTTTAGTTTCATTGTTGTTTTTTATTCATATTCATTGTTGTTTTGTTTATATTTTTATTTTATATTTGTTTCATATTCATTTCATTTTCATCTTTGTATTTGTTGTTGTTACTACTTTTTTTTATTGTCATGTGTCTTGGATTCTATTGGTTGGTAACTATGAAACTAAATTTTTTGTTAGCTTTCGATTATTTCTTTAAAGAACAAAAGAGGAGAGCATAAGAGGTAAAAGGTGAAAATATAAGACTATTATCATGACAAGCTAGAATTTAAGTGAAATACGAGTGGTGTGCCTAAGAAAGAGAGGAGAACACGTTCGTTTTGTTAAAGGCTACGCAACAATGATTTGAGAGGATGAATATGATGTTTAATAAGGTGTAGGACCAAATGAAAAGATAAGAGGCCACGCTTATTAGTTTATGAAAAAGGTCAGTTCAAAGGAGTCCTAATGTCAGAAGGCTAGAAAGACAGGCTACCCTACCTTTAGATGGGTTTGTTGACGTGAATGAAGATGAAAAAGCCAAAGACCTTGACCATGCATCATTCAGCTAATGTGACTTATTTTGACAACCTAGAAACCATGAAGATGTGGGATTTCAACAATATGAGAATTTTAGCCATAGAACAATAGGAAGAGATTTTAAGTATTATGATGGCTTGGACAAAAACTTAGGAGTATTAAAATGAAAATTTCAGCATTTCAAGGGAGGAATCATTTAAAAACATATTTAGAATAAGAGAAGAGGGTGGAGTTAATCTTTGATTATCATAACTATTAGGATGATAAAAAGGTAAAACTTATTGTAATTGAATTTATTGATTATGTTATAATATGGTGGGATCAACTTGTTCTTAGAAGGAGAAAGAATCACAAGAGGCCTATTGGTACATGGGATGGGATGAAAGCAATCATGATAAAGAAATTTATTTGAGCATTTTATTATCATGAATTATATCAAAAGTTTCAAAGTCTAACTTAATGTTCTAAGAGTGTTGAAGATTATCATAAAGAGATAGAAGTAGTTATGATTTGGGTGAATGTAGTAGAAGATAGAGAAGCTATTATGGCTAGGTTTTTAAATGGTTTGAACTGTGACCCAATGGATTTGGTGGAATTACTATACTATATAGAGCTAGAAGACATGATACATACAACTACAAAGGTGGAAAGAAAATTTAAGATGAAGGGTAATTACGACAAGTCTAAAATTCATGTTTTTTTTTTCTTCACATGAAGGCTAAATTATAGGCAAGAGGGGGCTGCCTAAACTAAGCCAATTATAGGAGCTAAAATACAATCGTCTAAGAACAAGAAAAAATTCTCCACTAATGCTAGAGGTAACTCTAATGCTCAAACACCTTATAATCATATAATAAATGTTTTTGACGTTTGGAAATAAGCACATAACTTCTCAATATCCATATAAGAGAGTTATGATTTTACATGATCATAGGGAGATTGTATCCAATAGTGATAGTAATGATGAAGAGATGCCACCATCTAAGGATGCTAGTGATAATACTATGAAGTATGTGGTTGAGGGTAAATCACTTATGATTAGACGAGCATTGAAAGTTCAGATCAAAGAGGATGATTTAGAGCAACAAATGAAAAATATCTTCCATAAGAGATGCCACATCAATAATAAGATATGTTGTATGATTATAGATGGTAGGAGTTGTGATAATGTTGTTAGTACTACACTTGTTAGGAAGTTGAATTTGAATAATACAAAGCATTATAGACCTTATAAACTTCAGTGATTGAGTAAATATGGGGAAATGAAGGTTAATAAACAGGTTTTGATTTCAATTTTTATTGGGAGATATAATGATTAAGTTTTTCATGATGTAGTTTTTATACATGTGAGTTATTTGTTATTGGAAAGGTTATGGTAGTTTGATAGGAAGGTAGTATATGATGAGTTTAGAAATAAGTATTCTTTTTGTAAAAGAGGGAAAATCCATCACTCTTATACCATTTTTACCAAAAAAACATTTATGAAGACCAATTGAAATTGAAAAAAAGAAGTAAGGTTAAAGGGAGTGAAATTTAGAAGTGGTCATGAGCTTAGAGAGAAGAGAGAATGTTATGAGCTTTGAGGAGAGAAAAAAAACCAGATTCAACAGCAAGAGAAAAGATTAGAGAGCTAGCTGAGAGTAGAGAGAAAAAAGCAAAGAATAAAAAACAAAGTGTTAAGGGAAAAACAAAAAAGTATGAGAACTTTTATGTTAGAAAAAAAGTGTTGTTAAGAATGTTCTTTATAGTAACAAACCTATGTAAAATGTGTTATTGTTTCTTTATTGTACGATTATAAAGATTTATTACTCATAGATGGTGTCCCTTGTGTTTAGGTGCTACGAGGAAGGAAGTATTTTTAGTTCATATGATATTTAAGTTACAACTTAAAACAGATGGTGCTTTCTAAGTTTTTGAACGAATCAACAACAATGCATATAAGGTGGTATTATTGTTGTTTTTAATGTTTCTGATTTTTCTATGTTTGGTGTAGGTGATGATTCATTGTCTAATCTTTTTTTAAAAGAGAGGGAATGATGAGAATCAACAAACATCCCTAAAGGATCCATTAAAGGTGCTGAATAGGCTAATTACAAGGTTAAGGGGCAAAAAGATTAAAGAGACACTCAATGAGCTTATTCATGATATTTAGGTCAATTCAAGCTTTAAGACTATAATAAGGGATAATCATGCTCTAATTAATGTAAGTCCATACAAGAGAAGGAGTTGGGGAAGATAAAAGGACAATGAGAGCCGATTTGGACTTGGTTTTCTCATGGTTTGTAAATTCCTTCAAGAGTTAGACAAGTTTAAGTTAGTTATGGGCTTATTTTTTTCAATGCATAGTTTTATGCTAATAAGCATAACTTTCAATTCAACCATTGGATCGGGATAAAAAGTTTCTTGAAGATTATATAGGCTTTGTTTTTTATAGGATTAAAATTTAGTAGTAATCAGACATCAGGAAAGCCTTGCGATAATGTTTAGAAGCTAATGTGCATGATTTACATTATTTTTCTAGTTAGTTTATGAATCTTTTTCCTATTTGGATTGGTATTCTTTTATTATTTTTCCAAACTTGTTTAGGAATTTTTTTTTATCTATGATAAATAGGGTTATTTAACTTGTATTTAGGGCTTTTTTTTTCAGACTTGGTTTACTTTAGAAATAATATTATGTGGGTGCAATGTTACTTATACTCTTGGTTTTTTGTGGAACTCTTCAGAAGTTATCAAAGAATTTTATCTTTATGGCATTCATCCTTATAATTCTAGTTCTTGATTCTTTATAATCAACGGGTTATTCATCTAATAACTTTAGTTTCTTGGTTCATGTAATTATTGGATCATGTTCTTTTCAATATGATTTTAGTTGTCATAGGTTGTTTCTGTCTTGTTTGTGGGTTCAATGGTTATTTCCTTTTAAGTTCGAATCAATATACCCATCAATAAACACAATAACAACATGAGAGTCATATAAGATAAACTGGATACCAACCAACAAAGGAAACCTCACTGTCACCCATGAACATACACTTCAATAAAAGATAGTCCCAACATACCACATATATATCCCAAATACTAGTAAATAGTATACTAAAAACCACTCACAAGGAGTAATATAGTGGCCACTATTTGTTAATAAGAATCATAAAAACATAGTCTTTTCTTATATGGCTCACTGGAGACAAGCCTTGTCTTCCATAAGCTATTAATATAACAAACCATACATAGCATACATGTAATGAATTTTTAACATGCATCGATTTCTTAAGTTATATAAGCTCCAAAGAAAGCATCAATACATAAAATCTTATAAACATAAACACATTACATGTCATTTAAGCTTGAAAATAGAAGATAATAAATGAAGACAAATCAACGGTACTCTTCAAATCATTAAATCTCACTCTGTAATACACGTCTAAATTCATGTTCTTGCAAAGCACAAATCTTAGCTTGATTTCACAAATAAATCAAGTCACCATATATTAGATCCAAGGAAAGAATCAAAGAATTGTTTATTCTTTTATAAGAATATTTTAAATAGAGATTGTATCTAGTCATATATTTTAATAAAATCACATATTTGTACACGTGTGCTTATTTAATTTCAGGTGCTCAAAATTATATCTACAAATTTCTAGTGACTCTACTACGGATATCTCTACTTCTCATCTTTTCCTTTCAAGAAAGAATTTTCAACAACCTCTCGTTAGCAACTAGGAATAATATGATCACCATTGTTGCTTCCAAAAGCAACAAGACAACTGATTTAAATCGCCAATATATTGTTGAAGATTTTTCAACCTCGACATTGAAAACAAAATCCATCACAAAGTTATATATATAAACCGAGCCCATTCTTGAGCTTTGTCAACATCGAATGTAAAGAGGGCATCAAAACTTGCTCCAAAACTGAGGCTATAAGTAACTCCACCACAAAAGTCAAGTGGGGCGCGTAGACTTTTCTTTGACACTCAAGGTGACTACTTCAGTAATTCACCCATGAAGACTTCTCTATGTCAATCGAAGTAAGGCTTTGGGTTTTGGCACCTTGTCAGCGATGATGATCGGGACTGCATCTTTGGAGGATCAAATGACTAACTTGGCAAAACTTGTCGAGGGGCTTTCAACTTCACTCAAGGCAAAAACTACGAGATTACAAGGTTGATGAACAAACTTGAGAGCATGAATAAGGAAGGCCAAACTTCGGCTACCAAGGCTTTGCAAGTAGATCAACTAGATTTCCTTGAGGATTCTACAATTATAGCTACAAGAAATATCCGCAGTATTACTGATGACATCTTCACCATAAATCATGTAAACACTTTAAAAAAATAAAGCCAAAAACGACTCAACTGTCGTTGCCGACTTATGAATTGGCAGCGACACAGGTTACACTGCAGATTTTTGAATCGACAGTGACCAGGTTACGTTGTTGATTTCTGAATCAACGGTGGCCATATACGATGATGAATCCATGTGTTTTATAAAACCCGATAAAATTTAGTCCTTGTCCAACCAATCCTAGGTAGAATTGAGGGATATAAATCGACCAATACTAAACAAAATCAAGGGGACTAAACTAGTTCTGGGATAACTTAAAGAGGAACAAGGATATATTGGAACAACCCCCAAACACCCCAGCAAAATTTTAGGGGATATAAATACAGGGGGAGAAAAAAAGGTGACTCATCCTCTCCCCCAGAAACAGCTGCAACCATTGCTGCAACTGAACCTCTCTATCTCCAAGAAAAACCAAACCAGACAACCTGCATGCAAGCTCTCTTGAGTGAAAAGTAAACAGAGAGTTAAGAAAAAAAAAAGGAAACCGAACCATGAAAGAAGAGGGAGAGTTATAGAGAAGAGTGGCAACCAAAACCATGAGAGAAAAAATAGGCTAGAGGCCGGCTGCTACAATAGAGGAAGAAATAAAGAAAAAAATAGAAGGGAAAGGGAAAGACAGACCACCAAAACCTACATAAAGATTGTTAAAAACATGAGATAAGTTTAGATTTCATCTCTTGGTTGAGTATTACCCCATAGTCTGGACAAAGAAGAAGGGAAAAACTCTAAAGTGAGAGAGAGTGATGTTTTTTTTCACCATAACTCAAGAACTTGTAATAAAAAGGAACCTAAGTAGAACCTTAAGGACAAAAGAACACTTATGCAGACTATGTCACAATAGAAACATGAATGAATTTGAAGTATAGACCTAAGGGAAGGCCGACCAAATGAAGAAATAAACAGATGTTGTAAGGAAATGAGTAATTACTGAAATTATAACCTTGTAAAACTTCTAAAAAAACATGTTAGAACCAAAACAGAACTGTATGTGTATATTAATGTCTGGTTTTTACATATAGGATTGAGGGATTTATGTGAAAATGTGATGAAATGAGTGTATGTGCAGTGTTATGATATGGATTAAGCCTAGAGGTGTGCTAGAGCAGAAACAGAAATCATACCACGTTAATGTCCTAATTTTTATGCATGTGATAAATAAACTTGTGTATTTATGAATCAAAGTGATTGAGTGCATGAGTAGGACTTGTGATTGAGAACAAAATGGTGTTAAAGATGATGAATGCATGTGAAAAACTTGATAATAATAAGCTACCATATCCTGCCAAGAAGGTGAAAAACTGGAAATGGGACTAGTGCATGATGTGAAATGAATATTTGGTTGTGTTGTTGAGTGACATGATGAAATTTGAAAACATAGAATTCAAGATCATGGTAACATTAGGTTTCGACCTTAAATGAATGATTGAGTTTGATAACTTTGTGATAAATATAAACATGATTGGTCTTGATACTTGTCCAAATTCGTGTTTGGGTGTGTCAAATAGGGGAAGCCTAACATAAACCTTACGCTTAGGCAAAATAAAGATTAAAATCCAAAAATGACTTAGTTGTCGCTAGCGATTTCTGAATCGGCAGTGACTTGGGTTGCGTTAACTGTTTTTGGGTCGGCAATGACTCAGTTTTCACCAGCAATTTCTAAGTCGACACTAAACTATATAAGCTGACGATTTGAACAACAACTATAAAACTGTGTTGCGTTGATGATTTCTGAGTCGGCAACGACTTAATTTTCATCAACAATTTTTGCGTCAGCCGTAAACTATATGCGCTGATGATTTCAGCGTCAACTATGAAATTGTGTTGCGTTGACGACTTTTGAGTCGGCAGCGGCTCAGTTTTCATCAACGGTTTCTAAGTCAGTTATAGCCTATATACACTGATGATTTACGCCAATTTTCATGCCACTAACAAATCAGTTTTTGTTGTCGAATTATGTGTCAACAACAAACCAATGTTTACTGCTAAATTTTATGTCGTCAGCGAAGCAGTTTTCACTGCCTAAATTTTGTGCCACCAGCAAACCAACTTTTGCTGTCGATGTTCTGCGATAGACCTCCATAACAAGATTGACTTAAATACTTGTAAAGATTTCATTGTATGGTTATGTAATATGTGGAATACTTGCTTGTGAATATGAGTATGCCTGAAATATATATGGTGATGAGTTATATGATTACCGAATGCAAATGTGCTGATTATGATCATTGATATGTTTAGGTGGTGCGACCAGGATTGGACCTGCGACCGGGCAAGGACACCCGCAGGAGGAACAGGTAAGTGGTTTCCACATTTTTCTTGTATAATGTTAATGTTCTGAAATGACCTACTTATGGATGATATGATGAAATGTTGATTGAATTCTTGATGAATGTTGAAACGATGATGAAATGTTGACTGAATTCTTGATGAATGATGAAATGATGATGAAATGTTGACTGAATTATTGATGAATGTTGAAAAGACTATGAAATGTTGATTATGTTAATGATTAGCTTTGGCTAATGGCATCCTGAATGGATGGCCGGGTCGCGTAGATGATTAACTTTGGCTAATGGTATCCTCGATGAATGGCCAGGTGGCGTTGATGATTAGCTTTGGCTAATGACATACTAGATAGATGGTCGGGTTGTGTAGATGATTATCTTCAACTAATGACATCCTAGATGGATGGCCGGGTCGCGTTAATGATTAGCTTTGGCTAATGGAATCCTAGATGGATGGTTGGGTTGAGTATGACGTTTAGTTTTGGCTAATGACATCTTAGTTGGATGGCCAAGTTGATTATGATGATTGGCTTTGGCTAATGGTAACTGAAAGAGATGACGACTTTGATTTTATGATTAGTGTTGGCTAACGACATCCGAGACGGATGATCGAGTTTGAATTTTGCGATTAACTACAGCTAAAAGTATCCAAGGTGGGTGACCGGGTTAAGGTGAAGTAATTAACCCCAACCGATGTTAAACTTCGGCCCCACAACTCCTATGGAGAGGTTGAGGTGTGTGAGTGAAAAAACTACATTTAACGAAATAATAAGAGTTGTATAATGCATATAAGAAGTAAAAAAAGGAATGTACCCATTCTAAGTTAATAACAAAAAGTAACAATAACGTACTTCTAGTTATTTATTATCATGTTAGATTATTTACAATTCTCCATGTTGTTTTTGTAACATGGACATCACACAATCAAGGTGTGTGGGAAAGCCAATTCCACGGGCTCACATATTTTGAAAGGTGCTATGTAATAGTATATCTTAGGTGTGATGTTGAATATTTGTATTCAGCATTTTTGTAAGGACTTATAATGAAAATTGTAATGGAACATGGATGTGCGAACATATAGATACGATGTTATAAATATATTTACGTGGTATTCTTTTTTATAAGGATGTTGTGTTGTGAAATCACATGAGGATTGTATGAAAGAAAGTACTAGTTTTGTAAAATTGTCGTTTGGCACTCGTGTTGATAACGAGACTAGAACATAAATGCAAACTTATGAGTATGTCAATATGATGTAATGTAAATGTATGAATATAAAAATATAATATTATGGGCATGTGTATTAAGTATCCGTTTTATAGGAATGTTGATTTATAAAAACTATATCCGTAGGATACCATGATAAGGAAGGGAACCTAATTACTAATTCATGGAATGTCATTGTGTGAAGTATCGAGAACTTAATGAAAAAAAAACATTTCCACCGATTTTGGCTTTGAAAAAGTCGGGTTATTACAAATCAACTGAAAAAAATCATCAAGGAAGCCATCATGGATCAAGTAAAAAGCTCGGTCCATCCTTTGTTTTCTTATGCGAAGCCATACACCCAAAAGACTGGCTTGCTAAAGATGCTTTTAAGCTATCAACCACCAAAGTTTCAATAATTCGATGGCGAAGAGAATCTTAGGCAACATGTAGCTCACTTTGTGGAGACTTGCAACAATGCCGGAACTGATGGTGATCTCATGGTAAAATAGTTCATTCATTCCTTGAAAGGTAATGCCTTCGACTGGTACACTTACTTGGAGTCTAGCTTAATTGATAGTTGGGAGCAATTTGAATGCAAGTTTCTTAACCATTTTTACAACACTCATCGTGTGATCAACATGATTGGACTCACCAATGCACGTCAATGAAAAAAGGAGCCTGTCATCAACTACATTCATTGGTGGAGAAACCTTAGCCTCTACTGTAGGGATCGACTCATCGAAACCTCTATGCTAGATATATGTATTCAAGGGGTGTATTGAGAACTATGATATATTTTACAATGCATCAAACTAAAGTCTTTTGAAGAATTAGCTATTTGAGCACACGACATGGAACTTGGCATTACTACAGCTGAAAGCTCTTCATTACCTATACTGCTACCCAAAAGAAATAGGCCTGAAGGTTGTACATTCAGAAAGAGCGCTCTAAATGTCAAGAGAAAGCAGTATTTAGTAATTAACTCTGCCACCATAAAAGTACCAACTAGAGTCAAGAGGAGTGATCCTGCAACACTGACTAATATTCAAAAGGGTGAAAGGAAAAAGCCATCCATAAAAGAGTGACAAGAAAAAGTGTATCCATTCCCTGAATCAGACATATATAGGATGTTAGATGACTTGCTTGAGGCAAATTTCATCATGTTACCACTTAATCAACCATCCAATAGAGAATTGTTTTATGCTAAAAGATACAATAATGAGGCTGCATGAGAATGATGATATTGTTTTCGATGATGAAATAATCGTTTCTAATATCACAACCATAGTGCATTTAAGTCCACACCAATCTCCCCTTACAATACAATAAGTTTTGGATCTTTTGAACCTATATAACTTGGTGTCATTTTGCCTACGAGCTTCACTGTATCCTTAAGTCAAGCTTCACGTATACCCCTTGCACCTCGAGTTAGTGACACAAAGCCTAATTCATCTAGGAATTGCGACAATGAGGGATGGACTTTAGTCACGCATAAAAGAGGAAGGAACAAATGCAAACGTATGATAAAGCCAACTATAATAAGAATCTTGATGGTGAAGAAGACAATTGATGAGTCAATGAGTTGAAAGATGCAACGAAAGCTTATATCAATTAGAAATGAGGTTTTTCCAACTAAAAAAGTAAGAAAACCCATTACATTTAATGAGTTTATGCCAATGAAGCTAAGATGATTGTTCAAGTAAGTTAACAAAAATTATCAAAATAATATGTCTATATTTTGTGTGTTTGAAAGCTAACAAAATCATAAAAGTGATAAAACCATGTTCAAAATATATTTAAAAATCTTAATAATAAAAAACCAGTTTCAATCGATTCTTCATGAATAATTTATTATTAGTATAATCATTTTCAAATTAGATACATAATAATTGGAAAAAAAAAATTTTAAATTCCAATAAAAAATTATAATAGTATTTAAAAACCAAGTTAAAACTGAAAAGTTAGTAAATTCGGTAATTTTTTCTTGTAGTATCAAATAAAAATAAAAAAAAGACATTAAAAGGTCAGCCTAACACCTACAAAGCAGTAGCGGGTTAAGTGTGCATGCCTAACCCTGGTTTATTTTTTTATTCCCTTATTTATTTTGAAAAAAAAGTCTATCACAATATAACAAATATTTGTACTCTTCAACGCTAGAACTCACGGCATTTAGCTTGTCATGTTTGCTAACCAGCTTAGTTACCACATAAAATTATTATAAAACAATTAAAAATATATATATTAAGGTGAAGCAAAATCCAATTCCTTTAAAGTATTTAGATAATAATTAATACAACACAAATATATAACCAGGATAAATTTAAAATAATTACTAATGAAAGTTAATTTTAACACGTGGCTCTTTCTCATTGGCTATGCCATTAAGTTAAGACTTGGGTACACTTTATATTTTTCAAAACAAAAAAATTATCAAGTAAATAATTAAAGCTATTAAATATTTTATTTATTTTCTTTTTTGATATTTTCTTTCTATCTACGCCCCACATATTGGGTTGGACGACCTTTTGTTATTTTTTTATTTAATTTATAATGTTTTGAAATATTATTAATTAAAATTCTTTTCTAGAGAAGTTAAGAATAATAGGTAAGATAATGATCTACGAGGATATAATTATTTTGTGATAAAACAAGTACTTATATAATATATAATATATATTGTATGAGTATGCATGGATTGAACTCCTTTCGAAGGAAATTATGCGATGACGTGCAATGAGATCATTGGAAGAAGACAGAATCTAGCATGAGATTCAATGAACCTATTTTAAAAAAATATCCTAACAAAGAGCTTATATTAAAATAATGAGGTCATCTATTTTTAAAAAATTAGGCATACGAAAAAAATATTTTTCAGTTTAAATAAGAATATATTTTCAAATATAATTTTATTTACCCGGAGAATTGACTCTTAAATCTTAAATCTTTGTAAGTAGAATAATTTTAAAAATAGGAAAAAATCCTTTTATTTTATTAAAAAAACTTAAAATCTTGCTTTTGTGATTTTATTTTTTCTCGTAATAAAATTAGTTAAAAAAACAAAGGACGCTGCAGCGGCATAGGGCGCGGCTCACTTTTCTGCAAAACATAGAGACCAAGACGATGTCTTTTGAATCTTTTTATTTTGCCTACAAGCTTCACTGTATCCTTAAGCCAAGCTTCACGTATATCCCTTGTACCTCGAGTTAGTGACTCTTCATTTAGGAATTGTGACAATGAGGGATGGACTTTAGTCACACATAGAAGAGGAAGGAACAAATGCAAACATATGATAAAACCAACTATAATAAAAATCTTGATGGTGAAGAAGACAATTGATGAGTCAATACATTGAAAGATGCATCGAAAGTTTATATCAATTAGAGATGAGGTTTTTCCAACTAAAAAATTAAGAAAACCCATTACATTGTATGAGTTCATGCCACTGGAGCTAAGATGATTGTTAAAGTAAGTTAACAAAAATTATCAAAATAATATGTCCATATTTTGTGTGATTAAAAGCTAACAAAATCATAAATGTGATAAAACCATGTTCAAAATATATTTAAAAATCTTAATAATAAAAAACCAGTTTCAATTGATTTTTCATGAATAATTTATTATTAGTATAATCATTTTCAAATCAAATACATAATAATTGGAAAACAAATTTTTTAAATTCCAATAAAAAATTATAATAGTATTTAAAAACCAAGTTAAAACTGAAAAGTTAGTGAATTCAATAATTTTTTCTTGTAGTATCAAATAAAAACACAAAAAAAGAGAAAAAGACATTAAAAGGTCAGGCCTAACACCTACAAAGCAGTAGCGAGTTAAGTGTGCATGCCTAATCCTACTTTATTTTTTATTCCCTTATTTATTTTGAAAAAAAAGTCTATCACAATATAACAAATATTTGTACTCTTCAACGCTAGAACTCAAGGCATTTAGTTTGTTATGTTTGCTAACCAGCTTAGTTACCACATAAAATTATTATAAAACAATTAAAAAAATATATATTAAGGTGAAGCAAAATCCAATTCTTTTAAAGTATTTAGATAATAATTAATACAACACAAATATATAACCAGGATAAATTTAAAATAATTACTAATGAAAGTTAATTTTAACACGTGGCTCTTTCTCATTGGCTATGCCATTAAATTAAGACTTGGGTGCACTTTATATTTTTCAAAACAAAAAAATTATCAAGTAAATAATTAAAGCTATTAAATATTTTATTTATTTTCTTTTTTGATATTTTCTTTCTATCTACGCCCTAGATATTGGGTTGGAAGACCTTTTGTTATTTTTTTAATTTAATTTATAATTTCTTGAAATATTATTAATTAAAATTCTTTTGTAGAGAAGTTAAGAATAATATGTAAGATAATGATCTACGAGGATATAATTATTTTGTGATAAAACAAGTACTTATATAATATATAATATATATTGTATGAGTATGGATGGATTGAACTGCCTTCGAAGTAAATTCGGCAATGACGTGCAATGAGATCATTGGAAGAAGACAGAATCTAGCATGAGATTCAATGAACCTCTTTTTAAAAAATATCCAAACAAAGAGCTTATATTAAAATAATGAGGTCATCTATTTTTAAAAAATTAGGCATAAGAAAAAAATATTTTTCATTTTAAATAAAAATATATTCTCAAATCTAATTTTATTTATCCGGATAATTGACTCTTAAATCTTAAATCTTTGTAAGTAGAATAATTTTAAAAAGTAGGAAAAAATCCTTTTATTTTATTAAAAAAAGCTTAAAATCTTGCTTTTCTAATTCTATTTTTTCTTGTAATAAAATTAGTTAAAAAAACAAAGGAAGCTGTAGCGGCATATGGCGCGGCTCCCTTTTCTGCAAAATATAGAGACCAAGACGACGTCGCTTTCGTTTCAAGCTCCAAGTTGCCAAAACTTTCCACTCTCAAGTCTCAGAAAGTCCAAAGTTAATGCTGCATACCCAACCACCACCTTTCCAAGAGAGAATCAAATCTCTCTCGCAACCCGATAACGACCACAGAGAAGGAAGCAAAGTCTACGACGGCGTGGGAGGGGGCAACCGGAGGGATGTCTCCCACGTCGACATAACACAAGAAATTCGATTTCTCGGATTCTATTGTGGTCAGTTACCCTCTAATCCTGTTCTTTTTTAAGATTTTGAAATTAGGGTTTATGTGTTACAGCAACATAGAATTGATTTGATTTGACTTGCTAGTTGAGTTTTTATTTGTTTGTCTGGAATAGGTTTTAAACTGGTGGATTGAGTTAGTGAGAGTACATCATTTACTCAACTTGTCCTCATCCTTGAAAAACTTATTCCAAGCATAAATGCGCGAGAGAAAGAGGGAGAGAGAAGGGCGTTAGTGAGATTAATTCTTAACGGGTCAGCTCCGAGGCAAATCTCTAATTTTAATTGGTTGTAGAATTCATTTATGTTGCTTAAAGCTTTCCAAACGCTAGAACTGGGTAAATGGTGTTGAAATGATTTCATTTCTACTCAAATCTTAAGTTTCCATACAGCTTGCTAGGAAATGAAATCTGAATTTTGCAATTAGAGTTTCAGTTCTTAGAAATTGATGCTTAGATTCTTCATTTCCTTTTCTTTTTATCAGTATTTGTGTAATTGAGAATTTTGTGTTATTTCAGGCATGTGAAAAGAGGAATTTTTGTTGCAATTGAGGGTGTGGTGGGGTTAAAATTTCTCAATTAAAGAGAAAATTCCCTAAAGATGGAGTCTTGCAATTGTATTGAACCACAATGGCCAGCTGAGGAGCTGTTGATGAAGTATCAATATATATCGGATTTCTTCATTGCACTAGCCTATTTCTCTATCCCTTTAGAGCTCATTTACTTTGTTAAGAAATCTGCTGTCTTTCCTTATAGATGGGTGCTTGTCCAGTTTGGTGCTTTCATAGTTCTTTGTGGTGCAACTCACCTTATTAACTTATGGACTTTTAGTATGCATTCACGAACTGTGGCAGTTGTGATGACCACAGCCAAAGTTTTGACTGCTGCTGTGTCTTGTGCCACTGCGCTTATGCTTGTGCATATTATTCCTGATCTTTTGAGTGTTAAGACTAGAGAGCTGTTTTTGAAAAATAAAGCTGCGGAGCTAGATAGAGAGATGGGTCTGATCCGTACACAAGAGGAGACTGGTCGGCATGTGAGGATGTTGACTCATGAAATCAGAAGCACTCTTGACAGACATACCATATTAAAGACTACTCTTGTGGAGTTGGGCAGGACACTGGCATTGGAAGAATGTACCCTGTGGATGCCAACGCGTACTGGGTTGGAGCTTCAACTTTCCTACACTCTTCGTCAGCAGAACCCTGTTGAATATACCGTTCCTATCCAGCTTCCAGTGATTAATCAAGTATTCAGCAGTAACCGTGCTATGAAAATTTCGCCAAATTCTCCAGTGGCTAGACTACGGCCTCTTTCTGGAAAATATATGCCTGGAGAGGTGGTTGCTGTTCGTGTCCCACTCCTCCATCTTTCTAATTTCCAAATTAATGACTGGCCTGAACTTTCTACCAGACGCTATGCTCTGATGGTTTTAATGCTTCCATCAGATAGTGCAAGGCAGTGGCATGTTCATGAGTTGGAGCTTGTTGAAGTAGTTGCTGATCAGGTTTAAATTTTCTTATTTGTCTAACTTTTCATGGTTACATAATCACCTTTCCTTTTCCATTTTTCTAGGAAATTGCTAAATGGAATCTCCACATTGCATTCCACTTGCATCTGCTTCACTTCTTATAGCTTTGCATAGATTGAGTTTCCAAAGGGTGCCCTCCAAGAAGTATTTTCAAATCTCATTTTAAACCAAAAAGAAATATAGTTCATCAGATCAATGTTGCTGCTATGTTTTCCATCAAATGCTAGAAAAGCATTCACAGCTTGTCAGTGAGTGCTTAATTTGAACAAAGTAAATGAAAAGAGACATGCTAACACTGGTGCCTTGCCATTTGTTAACACTAGAAAGTAATTTGCAGCTTGCACCATACCATCTAAAGAACGATAGCCTCAATTTGTTTCGAACTTATAAATTTTGTGGTCAAACCAGGTGGCTGTTGCTCTGTCACATGCTGCTATCTTAGAAGAATCAATGAGGGCAAGGGACCTTCTTATGGAGCAGAATGTTGCTCTTGATCATGCCAGGAGAGAAGCAGAAACAGCAATTCGTGCTCGCAATGATTTCTTGGCAGTTATGAACCATGAGATGAGAACACCAATGCATGCAGTTATTGCACTTTCCTCCTTGCTGCAGGAAACTGAACTGACACCTGAGCAGCGTCTAATGGTTGAGACAATTCTTAGAAGTAGTAACCTTCTGGCTACTCTTATAAATGATGTGTTAGATCTTTCAAGGCTTGAAGATGGCAGCCTTCGACTTGACTTAGGAAGTTTTAATCTTCATGCAGTATTCAAGGAGGTAAGATATCTTTCATCTTACCAAATTTTTCAGATTGTACTGTAAATATTAGTTACATAGAATTCATAAAACTTTTGTTGGATTTGGGTTGGTGAATATGATGCTTATTTCCCCATTGCAGGTTCTTAATTTGATCAAGCCTATCGCATCTGTTAAAAAGTTGCCTGTAACCTTAAATTTAGCTCCAGATTTGCCGGAATATGCCATTGGTGATGAAAAGCGACTAATGCAAACTATTTTAAATGTTGTTGGTAATGCTGTGAAGTTCTCAAAAGAGGGAAGCATCTCAATCACTGCATTTGTTGCAAAATCAGAATCTTTAAGAGACAGTCGAGCTCCTGACTTTTTTCCAGTGCCAAGTGATAATCACTTTTATTTGCGTGTACAGGTTAATTCCTCTGATGCTCAATTAAGATCTTTTTCCTAGCAAGGGTGAATTTTCTGTTCTAGGGGTTGGTTATGAATAGCTTTTATCTTGGTATAGGTAAAAGATGCAGGACAAGGAATTAACCCTCCAGATATTCCCAAGTTATTTACAAAATTTGCACATGCTCAAACTTTGGCAACCAAAAATTCCAGCGGCAGTGGACTTGGCCTTGCAATTTGTAAGAGGTAATTCATTTTGGTTGTTTTTATAGACACAATTTTGTATTAGAGCATGAAGTGACTTTTATTAGACATTTTATACTGTGGTTTGACTTTCTCAATTCTACTGCCATTAAAGTTCACTATTATATCTAAATCTTGTATGTTTGTGATCAGGTTTGTAAATCTTATGGAGGGACATATTTGGATTGAAAGTGAAGGTCTAGGCAAGGGATGCATGGCTATCTTCATTGTAAAGCTTGGGATTCCTGAGAACACAAGTGAATCTAAGAACCCATTCCTACCTAAAGCAAATCATGGACAGACAACTTTTCCAGGACTCAAAGTTCTTGTCTTGGATGATAATGGGTCAGTAAAATTGCAACTTTATCATTCTTAGTATGTCAATTTCAAGTTTATGCCACGCTACCTTCTAAAGAATTTAATTATAATTAGGGTGGGGTGGGATGAATAGAGTCAAGTACAAAACAGAGGTTTGCATTTGTGGGCACTGTGATGGTTAAAATAGTAAATACAAAATTCTCGTGAAAAAAAGTATACTAGGATGGGTACAAAGATATGAAACAAAATAAGAAAGAAGAGTCAAGAAAATTGTTATATGGTAGGGTGATAAAAGGGAGTTTGCAATAAAGGATGCCATCTTCATCCAAGAGAATAAAAACAACATCAATCCAGCCAAGGATGACAAACTCAATTGGAAATTTGAAATCATAGGGGAAGCCCTAGAAGTAGAAGCAGAAGCAGAACAATACGAGGATTTTTTTTTATAAAAAAACCCACTCTATCTGAAATCAGCATTTTTTATAGTCAAACACAACTGTCAGCAAAATCAGACAAGGTCATAAAGTTTCCTACAAACTCTTAAACTCGGTTAGAAGGAAATACTCCAAACTTTTTGGACAAATAGTGGCTTGCAAAAGATTCTAAATTTATAACGGTCCTATACAGGCTTTATCAAGTGAGCAGTGCCAAAACAGATTACTTTTAAGTGTGCTTCTATAAAGCACATGACGTTCACATCAAGAGATAATGCCAGAGATAATGCTTTATTTGTTCAATCATTATTAGTTTATAGAGTTCAGAATTCAAAGAGAGAACTTTAAATTTCTTTAGCTTTCCACTGTTTGTTCATGAACAAGAAAAGAAAAAAAAGACTGGGGAAGGAGTCTAAATCAATGGAAATTAATGAATCTTGCAATATAGATGCCGATTGGAGGATGTTTAATTTTTTTTTACGCGAACCAGTGAGAATCCTAGAATCCACAAACGTGAAAGAACTCAACCTAAGAAAGCTAAAATCAGATTAAAAAAAACCAAACCCAACAATGACCTAAAACAAGGAATCGAAGTTATCAGATAAAAACTCCAATACTAAATAAATTATCTAGGCTGCCGCATGTTGTCCCAAAAAGAGTTGCGGAAAACAACCACCCTTGTTTAATTAATGCTGTTGTTGACTATGAAGAATTAAGGAATCAAAGAATTAATGTTGTTGCCACATGTCCCAAAAAAGGCTGCTGACTTTTTTAATATTCTTGCAAAATAATAATTCCAATCCCGCCACCTGTGTACTTGTAAAATAAGGATACCTTGCTAATTAATTCCCTAATTCTGCCACCTATTCTGCCGCTTCTAATGTCCCTGTAGAATAAAGAAGCTGTCTTGCCTTGTAGGAAATCCATAAACCAAAAGGAAAGATAATCCTAAACCAATTTGGAAAATTATGCAATTTTTGCACGGTATTTTCTAGGCTTTTTTGTAGGGCCTTCTCAAAGTCCGATTACTATGAAATCTTAACCCTATATAAAACAAGGTCTTTTGAATCTTCTGGAAAAATCTCACCTCGATCCAACGGTCGGATTAATATTCTTGTTAGTGTAAAATTGTGCAATAGAAAAAAAAGAAGCTCAAAACCACTTTTCCATGTCGAACCCTTACATGAATCACATTAATCAAGGCTCGATCACCTCTCTCTGAAATCTTGAAGCTTGCCTTGACTCAAATATATTGAATTAGCCAATTGAAAGTTTCTTTAATTTTCTTGGTCCTCGACCTTGCAATTGGCCCAATCAGCATCTCTAATAGATTCTTTCAGGGTGTTTATTGGTTCTCATCATTTTTAGTCAAATCAAATACCAGCTTCTCCAGACCCATCAAATTCTTTAAAGTAAGTGAGACTTATTGAAACATTAAGGGAAGGTGTATAATACAAAATGGTGTATTGGGAAGGGGCCTTGACTTGAGAGGATTAAGGCAACTGAGTTAGGTGGGACAGTAGCAGTGTCTAAAATGAGACAACTATATTTGATTGAAGAGTCTCTGGAGGATTAATATGATAGGTCCAATTGCCACGTACATGGAACAAATGCACAAAAAGCAGCCTCTTTATTCTTTAATGTTTTGGGGCATGCGTGTTCTTGTTTAACAAGACTCCATTGCTGGTTTGGCCGGTAATCATGTGGTTGAAGAGCTAACTTTTCCCATATTATGTAAGGTATAGAGAGTTCTAATTTATATGATGGGTATAAAAGTGGCTATGTCCCTCAGCCCTTCAACAGACATAGGTCACCATGAACCATTGAAATTAAGAGTCAAGTTGAATTTAAATAAAGACTGGGTTGAATTTATGTCTTGTATCTTTTTGTTGGACATAGTTTTGAGAGTTTAGCAGAACAAACCATGTTTGAAGCATGTAAGAGAATGCCAAACTTGTTTGTGGCTTACAGGGTTAGCAGGATGGTGACCAAGGAACTTCTTGTTCACCTGGGGTGCGATGTGACAACTGCAAGTTCAAGAGATGAGTGTCTACATGTGGTTTCTCAAGACCACAAGGTAGTGTGTATGGATGCAGGCATGCCTGATGGTTTTGAAGCTGCTGTCCGTTTGCATGAGAAATTTACTAAACGGCACGAAAGGCCGCTAATAGTGGCACTTACTGGAAACACAGACAAAGTGACCAAGGAGAACTGCATGAGGGTCGGTATGGATGGCGTTATACTGAAACCTGTTTCTGTTGACAAGATGAGGAGTGTTTTATCAGAGCTCCTTGAGCATCGGGTTCTGTTTGAAGCAATGTAAGTGGTTGTGATAGAAAAAAGCACTAATTGGAGAGAAGCAAAACATGCAAGTCATCTTCTGCCCTTTTTTTGGTGTACATGCCATAAAAGTATCGCATCAATACACTGAAGTGGAGCCCTGGCAAAAACAATTCCAACGCGTCATTGCTAAAAGCTAGTTCATGTAATCATTCTGTGCATCTACATGTAAAATCCGGGCAGAAAAAACAGTCCCGGATTTGGGGAAATCTGAGTGTCCTTGAAAATGATTTTTTTTTTTGTTGTTGTCGATAATTTGTGAAACAAACTGGTATCATATAATCAAATTTCATTTTTAAGGCATAAATATCATTTGACATCTTCTTTGGTATATCGTGTATTGATTAATGATCATTTTTTCTTTTTTGAGAAGATAATCATTTTTTCTTTTTTGAGAAGATAATCATGCGTGAGACCTGTAATGCCTGACTTTCCTATTTTTGTTTTTGAATGCACGCTGCAGTGTGGCGTGTTTTTCCTTCCTCATGAGCATGAAATAACTAAGCCTGTGCAATATAACAAAATAAGGAGGAAAAAATAATGGACAGTTTTTTTCTATAGGAACGACTATGAAGTTTATAATATTTCTTTTGGAGTCGCTTTTCTACGAGCTGACACAGCCACTATTCTGACACAAATAAAATCTAAAAATTCCGTTCACTTTGTCTTGTAAGAATAATTACTGCATACTTGCAGCCTGAGACTCTGTGCTGAAAGAGGCTCGTTTCATTTTAGGTCTGCCAAACTGAAAGTCGATCCACACCTTCCCTTTGAAGCATAGCTTCAAACTGGAATGTTGCCTTCAAATTACTATCAGGATGTGCACCATACTTGTCATCATCAAGGGAACTGGAGATGTTTCATATAGACCTCGCTCAAAGCAAGCATTTTTACTTGAGCAAGTAGTAATTTCATTAGTATATTTGCCATTATGTATGAGGAAGGCCTTAGGTATACAGTAAATGTATATGGTATTTACATCAACATCAAAGGCGTATTGCCAGGCTACTGCTAATCTTCCATCTCAATTGGGCAGGTTCCATCATCCACATTGGCAAGGGGGTTATATAAATGTGAGCTAGGATCCATGCATCCTGAGACTAGATCAAGATCGCAACGATCACCCTGCAATAAAGTTTCATTTGTGAAATTAAAAGTCAATTTGTCATATTTCAAGAAAAATGGAAGCAAGGAAACCGAGACAGATGAAACAATGAGTACACTTACCCCTTCAATGGATAAGTTGCCGATCATAGCACATCTCGTAACAATGATATCTGTATCCGGAAAAATTGCTTTTTCGCATGCACCTTCTTTACTCAACTCTTCTGCCAGGCCCTGTCAAAATGGAAACGTCTTTTGTTTGTTCCTTTTATCTAAATTTGTGGCTAAATTGGTAAGAATTGAATCACTTATTTGACATGTTATAAGCAATGTCAAAATGAGCAAAGTCTTCTAGATTTACGCAAATAATCTCCCAGCTTTCTTATATATTCTTGGAATTTGATGTTTTCGGATGCAAAGTACCTAAGGATTTGTTGTACCAACAACACTAAGATGTCATAGCATTCCAAACAACCAGATATTACAATTGATTTAAGCACAAACACTTTCCAAAATAAATAAATTAGGGAGCATTATTAAAGTACTTAGAAATGCCAATTGGACTAATTACAAGGTCTAAAACTAAAAAAGATCAAAGAGAAATTATTTAAGTTGATTTATGATATTTAGATTAACAAATTACATATCTAGACTTTCATGTAGTGTTTGAACCAGATTTAAAGTGATAAGTGGAGTTTTGTTGCGATTTTAATTGAGATGAAAATTATACATTTTAAGCTTTCCATCCAAATATGATAGGCTTATTAACTTGTCTAGATATAAGAGAACGACGTGTTTGAAATCAAACTTGAAATCTGCCAGCAAACAAGGAAAGTCGAAAAATTACTATTTTCATCATGATTTGTGTATTCTTACAAGGTAAAGATTTAATTACATGTAAAATTCTTATTTTGCAAGGATTTCTTACTTTTCAAGAAGATCAATTAGGCAACAATCCTTGTTTTAGAAAGATTCTTTATACAACAACAATCCTTATTATTCAAGGACATTAGAGGGTGTTTTGAGTTTATTTTTTCCAATGCACATTTTTATGCTAATAAATATAATTTTTAATTTGACCATTGAATTTTATTAAAATTTTTCCTAAAGATTCTAAAGGTTTTGTTTTTTATATGGTTAAAATGTTGTAATGATTAGATATCGAGAAGGCCTTACAATAAGATTTAGAAGTTATTATGCGAGATTTGCATTATTTTCTTAGTTAGTTTAATATTCTTTTTCCTATTTGATTAATACTTTTATTATTATTTTTCTAGCTTTATTTAGGATGTTTTTACCTAATATAGAAAATGTTATTTAGCTTGTATTTAGTTTTTTTTTTCAAATTACTTATTATTATAAATAATATTTTGTGAGTGATGATGTTATGCATATTCTTGATTCTACATTGAAATCTTTATGACTTATAAAAAAATTAAATGTTTTTGTAATATTTTGATTATTTATAATTAAAGTTTTGGATTTTTCATTCAATAACTTGAATTTTTCAATTCAAGATAATCTTTGGATGGAGATTTTATGATATTAGCTTTTTATATTATTTCTATGGGTTCGCATCGATTAGTAAAATGCATATGCTTTGTGATAAATGAATAAAACAGTCCGTGCATGTATCAGTAAAGTTCATACCTTCTCTTTTCTTATCATTCAAGGTTGTCACGTTTGGGATTGACACCTAGTTATTACAAAGCTTGAGGAAATTCTCAAGGGATATATCAAAACTTTGTTTATGTGTTAGTACCTCGTTGAAGAATTCGATGGGCTTGTTTCGCCAGCCATTGTGAACTTGAAACTGCAGCCTGTAAGGACCATCCCAGTCAACTCCATTTGTGAACGAGAATATCAAGTTCACAGCTGCAAAAAGGATACGAGAGTTTCTTACAAGGAATTAAATGTCCCATAAAGCAATAAAATTGTGAAAATGGTACCAACCATACCATGCTTAGGAACGCATATCTGGATGGTGTAAAATGGCGGATCAGCCTTCCCTCTAACTTTCCTCAGCATTGCCCTTGGCTCACCACCACACATGATGGGCTGATTAAAACCTCCTGCAAAGTAAGGGGTTGGAGATTGATTAAACAATACTTGATATCTTGAGGAAGGTGGAACCACCGAGCACTCCTTGTATGCCGAGCAGAGCACCACCAATGAAATGTAAATTCTTCTGGTATTTGAAATTATGCATGATATCGTTATGTTCAAAGTGCTTTAATCTGATGCTCTATGACATTCCAAGGGCAGCAAGTTATTACTTGTGGAAATTTTACAGACCCTTTATTGCAAGGAGTATTTTGTGACCCTTACTGAGATGAGTTGAATAACAAATTACCATTAAAAGCAATCCCAAATTCTTCGTTTGGAACAAGCTTGTTTGCAGCTGGATTGTAGAAAAGCTTTAGGTTTTCCCCCTGTCAATTGATTTCAAGTTCAACATCATTGAAAGACTAGCACCACCTTCAAAAGAGAGAAAAGAATCCTGTGAGCGCTAACTTACAGAAGATGGAGGAAGGCCGTTCATGGTTTTCCAGAAGACGGGGGCACTTCCAAGTTCAAACATGGCCCATGTAGGACGTGCATATCTGGAAAGAAGTGATTACAGAATTAGATGACCATTACGATTCTGCTCTTTTAAAAGGAAATGATAACAAAAAAGCTGCTTTTGTAATAGAAAATTAAGCCTAATGATACGACTGTAGTATTTGCTGTATCCTTTTTTATGCTGGTTTGCTTGTTTCTCGTTTACCCGCTCTACAAGAACGCAAGTATTAATGGAATGGGAAAAACTTCCTTTATGAACAGAACTGTGAGGTAGAGGACTTGTGATAGAGCCCTTTACACAAGTAAGATAAAATCCCATTAAATGGAAGGAAGAGGAAATTCATACTCCTTAACTTCCTCCCTTGAAGGAGTGGCAACAGTAACAGCAGCTGCAGCGATCACTTTCCTACCAATCTTAACTGCTCTTTTCTTCTTAGTAGTGCTCCGTTGCAAAGAAGAACCGATGAAAGAACTAGCTGCAATAAGAAACATAAAAATGTCAAGCTTTTTGAAGCTTAAGGTCAAAACTCGTTGCTGTACTTGTACTTGTGATGGAGATAGAACACAGACGGAGCAGCTTAGTAAAAAAAGATCAACGCACGAGGTTTGGCTAACTTGCTACTTAAATTTGAAAGCAAAAACGCCTTAAAACAATATTACAGATGAAAACACAGTGCAGTCACGGATAACCATAGCCATTCAAGATTAAAATCGGGGAAAAAGGAAAACAGCCAATTTTTTTACAAACCAAAATCCAGTCAAGCCATTCAAGTCTGATGGTAAAGTACAAGATTGCCAAAGAAATTCATGGAATTCACCATATACTCTCATTCAAACAGTTAACAAGCAGTCTCCAGTGATGATAAACAACTTAGAGCTCTTGGAACTACCTAGCAACTTGTTTGTCAGAACATCTTTAAATCGTTTTCTTGATGAAATTAAATTGTCAGTGGTTTCATCCATTCTTACCTTGCCATTTCTTCCTAGTAATTACTTTGCATACATGTCATTAATAAGATATGAGTTCAAGTATATTAGAAATCACACTACAAAATTCTCTAGGATTCTAACATGAATAAAATAAGAAAGTGACAAGGTTTTAAAGATACACTCACCAAGAGTGTTCGAGACGGATGGATTAGCATTATTAATATTAGCAGTAGTAATTGGCCTCGTGAAGACACGAGGTTGCGTCGAAATTTGAAAGATAGATGCACCCGTTGCTGCCATTTTAGTTGATTCTGCTTTAACTATCAAGACAGCAAAGAATTAAAAAAAAAAGAGGAAATAGCTTGAACCTATTAGTTATGAGACAGAGTATGAGATAAGGAGATATATAGAAGGAGAGACAGCCACAAGCACCAATTTTCCAAGGAAATATCTTTACAAACACACAAAGTAAGTGCATGGAAACAGACAAAAAGCAAGCAATGACCATATATTATGCTTACACATATATCTATATCTATATCTATGATTTTTGTCAACCCTTCCCAAGTCCCAAATCTGAACACAACCCTTTTAGCTGTGCCCCACAGCCTCCTTTCTTCACATTCAAAGTAAATATTTATTTCCTTTTGCCCAATTAAAACCACAAAAAGTGCATTTATCTATAAATAACCAAAACTTGCCACAAAAATAAATAAATAAATAAACACCATCACATTCACCCTCTCTCAAGTCTCGTGGCTTTGATAACATCTCTGTTAACAAAACCTAAACCTAAATCT